>Ga0116227_10001141_pt1 | contig 57736 bp, 53 predicted proteins | sample S1TSphgellanicum_FD_89693 | JGI IMG/M metagenome (GOLD analysis project Ga0116227, IMG submission 89693) | Host-associated microbial communities from peat moss isolated from Minnesota, USA - S1T2_Fb - Sphagnum magellanicum MG | ecosystem: Host-associated > Plants > Peat moss > Unclassified...
TAAAAAAAGTTTCGTAAAATTTTTAGGTCTGTAATAACAAAAATCGCCGAGTTCCCACCCGGAATACACCAGAAAATCTTCTTCGGTGTCTTTTGTTATTTCCTCCAAAACGGGTATTATGTCCGATGCAAGATAATGCCTGTCTATTAGCTTCTCGTCAGGCCTATGCAGTAAATCCGCTCCGTTTTGCACCGAGAAGAAAAACGGAAAATCCACTTTTTCCAAAGTCTTCAGAGCAAAAGAGTACGTCCTTCCCGTAGCAAATAAAAATTTCCATCCTCTTTTATATAAAAAATGCAAACATTCGAGCACTTTATCCGGAACGAAGTGCGTGTCGGCGGTGATCGTCCCGTCAATATCCAAACAAATACAGCCTTTCATACGACCCTTTATAGATAAAACAAAACGGAATTTTACCGGTAAAACCCCTTTAGAACAAACTCAATTCGAAAAGAACCAAAAAAGTCTAATAGCACTTGAAAAAAATCCTTTCTTAATCACAAACTCAAGTAAACCGGAGAATCTATGAAAAAAATCTTAGGAGCCCTTTCCCTCTTTGCGATTACCGTCCTTTCCTATGCGGAAGAAGCGGTTCCCCCTTCTCCCGTAGAAACTTTTCTTTCCAAAGGAGAGGGCGCAGTCCCCTCTTACGAAGGGACTTTTGTCAAAATGCTTCTGACCCTCGGAGGACTTGTCGTCCTGGTTTTTCTGACGATGTGGCTTGTCAAAAAAGCAACGCACGGAAGACTTGGCGGCTTCGGATCGCAAAAAAAAATCAACATCCTGGAAAAGAAACCCCTGAGTCCGAAAACTCTTCTCTATCTCATAGAGCTGGAGGGGAAAAAAATCCTGATTTCGGAATCTCAACTCGAAGTCAGGGCTCTCTTTCAGCCCGCCGAAGAAGACCTCTACAACTGATCTAAGAGTGAGCCGACGTGTTGCACAAACTGACGCTTGGTCTCAACCGGGCAGGGATGAAGAGCAACTGGAGCCGGTTAAACGCATACCCTCTTCTTTTTCCGGTATTGACTCCCGTGTTGTAGTAAGCAAGACTATCTTTTCCGCCCAAAGCGTTTGCTATCTTAGTCCGCTCCTCTTCAGTCTTACCTAAACGCCTACCGAGCTCATATGCGTAAACCCTTCCCGTTCTGTCCTTACCGCTCTTGCAATGAAACCCGCTTATTCCCCCTAAGCTAATTGTCAAATCTTGTATTAGATCGAGCCCTTTAAAGTCTTTGGTGTATCGCACGGTTTCCGAGGAAAAGTGTTTTCGTAAATCGTCCATTTTGCTTGGAATTTTTTGAGTATCGACCCTTTGAACTTTTTGGTAATAACCCGCTAAATCATTTAATCCTTTTGCGTTGATCTCGTCCTGGAGCGGATCACTTCTGAACCCCGACGAGAAATTTCCGAGCGATTGCTTTTCATTCACTCCCTGCAGGAATAAGACCGAGGTCACACCGTACTCCTTCGAATCGGGAATGTTTTTTCCCGGGGGTTTCGGAAGAGTAACCGTTATCTTATCACCATTCACCGTAACGGATTCTTCCCCGCCGAATTTTACCGTCAGATTCTTCGAAATATTCGCAAAAGCCTTTTGAGCCTCTAAGATCAAACCTCTTTCTTTTTTATCGCGGGAACTAAGAAGACTTTGCTCCACATGAAGAAAGGAACCCGTCTCCAAAGCAATCTCCAGTTTTTGGGGATCTTTTATGATTTGTCGAACCGCCTCGATCACTTTGGGGAGCGCTTGTGCAGTTGCAAGCTGCGTGCGAAGCTTTATTTTGGCTTTGGCAGAGTCGGAGATTGCGGGATCGTTACTTTGAGCTTCTTTTTCCAAGGATTCTATGGAGGGTTTCATCCCGTGAGTCGCGGGAGCCCCCGATTGCAGAATAGTTTCCGTTTTCCCGTCATGAGTAGCCGTATGTATTTGCAGGTTTATCAAGATCCCTTGTAAGTTTTCGTCTTTTTTACTTGCGCTCACCCTTAAAGCATCGTTCGGAATATCCGGAGGGGGTAAATACTTTGCTGGGTCTTCGTCTTTTCCCAAAGCCTGTTTCAGATAATTCTTTCCTATTTTAGTATTGACAACGGTTTGGGTTTCCTCGACCTTTAAGGATTCTTTTATAACCTCTCCATCTTCACCTATAATCGTATTTTCGATTGTGTGAGAAGCCTTAACTGATTTATCAACCCAAACACCCCTTTGAACGTGAAGATTGATTTCAACTGGTTTGCGGATCTCTTTAGAAAGCGTTTGAATAGCGTTTTGAAACGCCTTTTGTATTTCGGATCCGTACTTATTCGGAGAAGAGGGGGATGTTTCCATCTCTTTCAAAATACTGTTAAGCTGAGTTGTTAGACGCCGTAGCGGTTCCTCTTTGATTGTATCATAAACACGCATCTTTTCAAAAGCCGATAAATGTTCGGCGAGTATTCGTAAGGCGCCTCCCGAACCGGAGGTTCTGTCTTGTTTTACATCAACGGGAGGCAGTTGTTTCAATGCTTTTAGTGTTGAGCACAATCCCTCTAAACTTTGAACAACTAACTTACGGTTAAATGAAGAGTTAACCGCATCGAAGTCGCTTTTTCCCGTCTTATCCGATTTATAATCTAGTAAAACAAAACCCTTAAGTTCGTACGGAAAAGTAAATTTCGATCCCGTTGATTCCGCGGGTTGGGCTTCTCCCCGAGTTTGATTCGTAGTGCTCGTAAAAATGCTGCTTACCGATCGAATTACCTTACTTACCGATTCCGTTATATTCTTTAGACTCTGCCAAATGATCCCCGGGGCGTTTCGTAAATTTATAGGAGTCGCTCGCACGTTCTCCGGAGTAAACTTTTCACTCGCAATATTTTCGGTTTTTTTGTCTTCCTCAGCAGGTGTCGAATGGGTTTGCGCCGGGGATGCCTGAGGTGTTTGTGGAGGGGTACTATTTTCGCTACCCGGCCCTTTATTGATGCCGCTCGACATAAAAAACCAATGTTAAGATAATTTATTATCAATATATCAAATTATATTTTTTTAATTAACAAAAATACAGATAGCGAATCTCTAATATTAAGAGAATAAAAGAGAACCGATTCTAATATGGGTAGCTCCTTCTTCGAGCGCTATTACGTAATCACCGGACATCCCCATGGAAAGCGAGTGATACCCAAGTTTTTTGGCAAGGAGAGCTAGAGTCCTGAAACAAGACCGTACGAGATGCGTATCTTCCGTGTGGGCTGCTATCGTCATAAGGCCTTGGATTTTGAGTCCTTGCAAACTTTGTAAGAGAGGGAGAGCTTCTTGTAACTCTTCGGGAGAAAAACCCTCTTTACTCAGCTCACCCGAAGTATTCACTTCAAGAAAACAAGACACCGTACGGCCCTGCTCGAGAAGAGTGTCGGATATGATCTTAGCTACTTTAATCGAGGCTATCGAATGGATAACGTCGAAAGAAACCGCGATCCTTTTCGCTTTGTTGGACTGTATGGGACCGATGAAATGCCAAACGATGTCTTTCGGCATCTTTTCTTTTTTAACGAAAGCCGCCTGCAGGCGGCTTTCTGCAAAATCCCTAACTCCCGCCGAGTAGAGCTCTTCCATTTGATAAAGCTCGGCATTTTTGGAAACCGCAATTAGGGTGACGGGATGAGAAACCGTATCGTTAATCTTTCGTACAATCGCCGTAAGGCGGTCCGCCTTAGACACCGGGCCTCTTTAGGATTTCGGAAAGAATAAACGCCCTTCTCAGCGTTTTTCCGTTCCCGAGCTCTTTCCCGAGCGCTTTCTTCGCAATCTCTTTTTTCACTTCTTTTGGAGCGGGCACGGTTCTCGAATAATACGCAATACCCCCTTCCCTTCGCTCTTTTAAAGGGGGTGAAAAACGAGGGGGGGATTTCTTTTCTTGAATCTCCTCGGGTACTTGCTGCAGCGGCTTCTTTTTTTTAACAAGAAGCCGGAAACCGATGATCAAAGCCAAAAAAATACAAACAAACGGGATGTCCATTACGCGCCCGACTCCCCGTCCGCAATCGCTTTTCTCATCTCGGTATCGGATTGAAGATTTTTGAGCTTGTAGTAATCAAAAATGCCGAGGTTACCTTTCTCGAACGCTCTTGCGATCGAAAGAGGGATTTGCGATTCCGCTTCCACAAGTTTTGCTCTCATGTCGGTCACCTTAGCCGTATTTTCCTGTTCCATCGCGACTGCCATAGCTCTTCTTTCTTCCGCTTTGGCTTGCGCTATAATTTTATCCGATTCGGCCTTGTCCGCTTTAAGACGAGCTCCGATGTTTTCTCCGACGGTGATGTCGGCAATGTCGATCGATAAGATTTCAAACGCCGTCTGAGCATCCAACCCTCTTCCGAGTACCAGTTTGCTGATATTTTGCGGAGACTCGAGCACCTCGAGGTGGGTGGCCGATCCGATTGCGTTGACGATACCTTCGCCAACCCTGGCAATGATCGTCTCTTCGGTAGCACCGCCGACGAGCTGTTGGAGGTTAGTGCGGACGGTCACTCTGGCTCTTGTTTTGAGCTGAATCCCGTCTTTGGCCATCGCCGTGATATACTCGCCGTGAGTCTTGTCGGGACAATCGATCACTTTAGGATTTACCGACGTTCTTACCGCTGCCAATATATCTCTGCCTGCAAGGTCGATTGCCGTTGCTTGTCTCCAAGTAAGCGATATGTTCGCTTTATCGGCAACGATGAGCGCTCTTACGACGCTCGATACGTTTCCGCCCGCCAAAACGTGAGTTTCAAGGTCGGGAACCGTCACTTCTTTGAGACCCGCCTTATGGGAATTGATATAAGCGGTGACGATAATTCGGGCCGGAATTTTACGGAGCGACATACCGACGATACTAAATAAAGAAACGGGAGTTCCGGATACAAAAGCCTGAAACCAAAGACTGACGAAACGACCCAAAATTGATAAAATAACAATACCGACCAAAACCAAAATAAATACGATGAGAGAAAAACTCATTCCGATCCCTGCGTCCGCAAAAATACCGTTCATAATTTTTTATTCCTTTATAACCTTGACGATAACGTGAGAACCTTTAACTTCGATAACTTCCACTCGGGCCCCTTTGGAAATAAACGGTCCGCGCGACGTCGCTTGATAGGTTTTACCACCGATCTTGACATGTCCCGACGGCTTAAGTTCCGTAGATACCCTCCCCGTTTTTCCTTTCAGTTTTGCGTCGATCTTATCCGTGGTAAACCCCTCTTGGTTACGGGAAAGAAAAAATGTATTTTTCTTTCCGGATTTCTTGATATTCTTCATCGCAAAAAAACAGATTGCCACGGCGGCAAGAAGAAAAGAAAGAACATAAATAAATCCGAGAGCCCACGAATCTGCTTTAAGAGAAAAAGCAATCGAGCTGCAGATCAAAATCACCGCGCCGATAATCGCAAGCACTCCTCCCGGCACAAAAAACTCCACATACAAACAAAGAAGTCCTACAAGACCGACTATTATGGCAACAATCATACAATCTCCTTTACAATTACTCTATTTTCAAGCGATTCAAGCACTACCACTTTACTGCCCAAAACCACGAATTCCCCTTCCGTTACGGCTTCGTATAGCTCCCCTTCGATGATTACTTTCCCCGAAGGGCGCAGATCGGAGAACGCCTCTCCGAGACTCCCTCCGGAAGGCATCGGTCTCTTTTTCTCGGAGCTTTCCGCAGTTTCTTTCAGTACCATTTTTTTCATGAAGAAATTTCTTCGTCGAAAAAATCTACCAAGAAAAATGCAAGCCACCATCCCAAGCAAAACGGCACTCAAAAATACGCTCAACCTGTAGACCCATTCGCTTAAGAAAACTCCGGCTTCGGAAAAATTCGGCCCAAAACCCTCCCCCCCGAGCGACGGAAGAAGCATCATTATAAGCCCTCCGAGCAAAAGGATCAAGCCGAGTCCTCCCAAAAATCCCGAAGCGAAGAAAAAAACGTCGATTATAAGGATAACAATCCCCATCCCGACGCTTATCGCCTCCAAAGAACCGACCAGCTTAACCGCAAACGTCGAAAGAAGAATGAAAAACAGGGAAGAAATAGCTAAAACGGCAGAAAGTCCGAATGTTTGACTCTGCACGGCCCCGTAAATTCCGATCATGAGACAAAAAACAAGAAGAGAAGAAACAAAAGGATGGCTTAATACGGAAAAGAAGGTGATTTTCCAATTCGAGTACGAAATCCAAGCGATCGGTTTCGCAAAAAACGGCTCCGCATGCAGCAGCACTTGCCCGGAAAGAGGATCTCCCGCAGGAACCGTGAAATCGGCCACCCCGAGCTCCTTCATTTTCACCGGATCCAAGGTGAGAAGTTTTCCCTTCGTTGTGATGACGATATCTCCTTTCTCGATTTGCGCATCTTCCAACAAAGAAACCGTCTCGCCCGATCTCATCACGAGGACTTTGTCTTTATCCACCATCGCTTCGGCGATGAGAGGGTTTCTGCCGTATATTTCCGCAGTCTTGGCAAATTCGACCCGGAGAGCGGAGACCATTTTCTCCGAAGCGGTTTCAGCCCTGCCGTCCGAAGAGATCATAACGGGTTCGGCAGCTCCCATGCTTCCCATGGAGGTAGTGCCGATAAACCTGCACGAATAGGCAAGCAAAGCCCCTGCCGAAAGAGCCCAATCATCCACAAAAGCAATCACGGGTATTTTGTTTTCCGCATCCGACTTTCTAAGTTCGGCAGCTATTTTCAAAGCGGAAAAAACTTCTCCTCCCGGAGTGTCGAGATCCAAAAGAACGAAGGAAACTTTTTGTTTATGGAACTCTTCAAGAGCGTACTTAACGTACAAATAGGTTGCGTTATCTATGCTTTTGTCTTTCGGGAGAGACAAATACCCTGCTTTAACCCCCTCTCCTAACCGAATGGAAGAGGACAGTTTTTGCTCAAGGGGCTCGGAGCCGAAAGCAAGGGAGAAGCAAAAGAAAAAAAGAGCGAGAAAAATTTTCATAAAAAAGCACACGGGTTAAGTGATCACCTTAAGAGTACGTACCTGCGGATTTTTTCACCACATATGATCCGGCCGGTCGAGGGCTCGTCACTCATCATCCGGCGTATAACGATGCCCGGTCTATGTAAGCTGTAATTTTAGCACTTGCAGACAAAAAGATACACTACCGGCTTTTAGAGAGAACAAACTTAGCTGAATATATAGAGGTCTTCACACTTAGGACCATTATAGTCCAAGAATTTATAAGAGACAAAAACTCAACTTTGATTCTCGTGGTATAAATAAATTTCTGCTTTTTACCCGCTTACCTGATAAAAAAGAAGCCTCTCCCATGAGAGGCTTCCTTAGGGGATAGCTACGTAATTGTGGGTCTTAAAATTCCGTCTTAAACTCGAGAAGGAAGAAGTTGATGATTCCTTCTTTGTTGTACCAAAGATCGTAGTTGAGTTGTACCATGTATTTATCGTACATCCCTATGCTAAGATCGGCTCCTGCAACCAAACTGTTGCGCGCAAAACTAGGTACGGTGATCGGAATACCGAAACTGCCGGCTGCTGAAACAGGCCCGGCACTTGTGTTTATATCGGAGTTTAGGTACTGATACTGCCACTGCGCGCTGATTTCGGGACGGACAGTTACGGCACCGCCGGAATTGAGTAGATAATTAAGGCGCATACCCAGAAGCGACGAAAGGGTATTTACAGTCTGCTTGCCCATATGTAAGTTATAGTAGCCCGCACCGCTCTCATTGTAACTATTAATCTTTGTATAGGTATACTGCACCGCGGCGGAGGGGATGACACGGAAGTTTTTAGGCATGCCGGCAAAAGACTCTTTTCCCAATACATATTCAATGTCAAACATCGCATCTGCGAGCGCGCCTCCGGGGGTTGCAGTAGCTACGGTTGAAGAGGATCCTAAAGGGTAGCGATCAAAGGTATACCAGCTATACCCCCCGCCTGCAATAAGGTTGAAGGATAGCTCGGGCATTCTCCCGGGAGCTACGGTGCCGTAGACGCTGCCGTACGCTACGTTGCTCGCAAAGGTGCCTGCACTATGATACACCTGACCCCACCAATGGTTGTACTCGGCAACAGCGCCCAACCCGTAGCATAGGCCGTTATCCGGTACGGCGGCAGCGGGCGACATGTAATCAAATCCCGTCCGCGCTCCCGCGGTTTGAAAGGAGTTTCCATTGGTATACTTTTGAGTTTTCACATGACCGAAGGATCCGGTGGGCTCAATGTAGAAACTCCAAGGCTTGCCGAGACAGTTGTTTGAGGCGTCCTCCGATCGAGCGGAAAGTGTCCGGGACGCATCATTATTTTTTGAACAGCGCATCGCGCTCTCTCTTCTTGTATCCAGTTCTTTGAGTGTTTCCATATTTCTTAAGATACGATCGGGTGCGATCAGCTGCGCTGCAAAAGTAGAAGGGGCGTTCATGAGTGTTAGAACGACATCGCTGCTTGAATAAAGAACAACCGGGATGTAAGGCCCTTCAATCGCTAAGGAGCTAAATGTTCCCGAGACGCTTCCTCCGGTGTCCGATATAATCGTGTAAGCGTTACCGGCTTTTACTCCCGGATCTTGTACAACGGTAAGTTTTCCCGCAACGGTCGCGTTGCCTCCCGATACGGCATACAGCGAGCCAAGGTTCGGACTTAATTCTACGATAGTATTCGCGGTAGGAGATAGCGTAAGACCCGATGTGAAGGTTAAGGTTCCCGGCGATTGTCCTGCTCTTATGTTGCCGTCGACGGTAGCCGCACCGGAGACGGTCCCCACTCCGGTGAATGTGCCTCCCGTTGCGACGGTCAGCGTTCCGGGGATATTACTTTGCAGCAGAGTCAGCGTTCCGGAACGGACCGTCGTTGTCCCCGTATAGCTGTTAACCCCGGCCAGTTTCTGTTGACCGCTTCCGCTCATAATCAGATCACCCGATCCCGAGATGTCTCCTGCAAAGGTGGCAGAAAGGCCTTTGGAGGGGGAATTGAGGGTAAGGTTTTGCCCTAGCACTGCAGTGCTTGCGGAATCACCCGAGAGGGAGGCAATTGCAAACGTAGGGCTGACTGTACTATCGACATGTAAGGAGGAGCCCGTGAGTTGCACCTGCACGTCGACGGCTGTTGCAGATGCCCCATAAAAGGCTACACCATGATCTATCGTTCCGCTATTTATCGCTTGCACGATACCGGCTCCTTCAACCGTAGTATCATAAAACGCGATCTGGTCGCCTGAGACGGCTCCCGTGCTTTTGTTAGTGGCCGTAATGATATTTGTGCCATTAAGAACGAGAGTGCACAATCCCGTAGATCCGCTTGCCGATCCCGCTCTTCCGTCGAAAATGATTTGTCCCACACCCTTCGAGGTTCCCGCCGAAGAAATCGTTCCTCCGTTGGTAGCTGTAAAGGAAACATCATCGCCGAGCGTTATTGTCAAATCCCCGACGCCGGTAGTGCCCGATCCATTACTGCCGTCGAATACAATTTGACCGACTTTATTGGTAGTATTGCCCGCAATCACGCTAATAGTTCCCGTTGCTTGGTTCACCGCCGTCACGGGTGTTGTTGTACTAATCGCGAGAGTCTGCATTCCTTGCCCGGTTCCTAATGCGTTCGTACCCCCGCTGCCGTCGAAAACGATTTGTCCGATGTTGTTGGAAATAATTCCCGCAACGGAGATCCCTATAAAGGCACTATTGCTTGCGAAAAGAGTAACGGTATCTTGGATACTGGTTGTGCAGTCTCCCGTACTTGAGGAACCGTTAAAGCCGCCGCTACCGTCAAATAGGATCTGCGCGAGGTTATTACTTCCGTAGTTTGTTAAATAAATAGATCCGTTCCCGACGTTTGATGCGAGAATTTGAGCACCACCTTGTAGTGTGATTTCGGCATGTCCGTTTTGTGAATGATCATAGGTAAATCCCCCGCCGCCGTCAAATATAATCTGCCCGCAATTATTTCCGTACCCGTTGTAGACCGAACCTGAATTCATTGCATTCAGGATAGCTTGATCGGAGACGGTGACGGAGATTTTATTACTCAAAGCTTCTCCGTATCCAAAGCCTCCGCTTCCGTCAAATACAATCTGCCCCGAATCATTAATATACACCGAAGATCCGATGGATATGAAGTTATTCCCGATGATTTGCGCGCTGTCGGCAATCGAAACAATACATGAGCCGCTTCCGCCTCCGGCATAATTTAAGCCGGGAGTTCCGTCAAAAAGAATTTGAGCAATGTTGTTAGCATAATTCGTATCCGTATATATATAATTTTCAACCAAGGTCTCCGCTTTAACTTGCGCTTGACCGTTGACGGTTACGCTCATCGATCCGCTTCCGCCCGCTCCATATCCCGTACCGCCGCTGCCGTCAAAAAGGATTTGAGCGGTGTTATTCTTACTATCACTGAGATTCTCCAAATAATACGTACCCGAAGCGTAGAGCTCTGCAGAATCCGTAATGATAACGGTCGAGCTTCCCCGACCTGCAGCTCCGTAACCGGTTCCTCCGCTGCCGTCAAAAAGGATTTGTCCCATGTTATTAATAATAGAATCGGGACTTCCGCTGTATCCTATATAGCCGTAATTCGGTGCCGTCGCGGAAATATAGGCAGAGTCTTTAATGACAACCGTCGATGAACCAATACCTCCCGCTCCGTAGCTTACGCCCCCGCTACCGTCAAAAACAATCTGTCCTATATCGTTGCCAATGCTGCCGTCTGCAGGATAAAGGTAGCCTTGATCTTCGACCGCATACAATTTCGCCGTATTTTCGACCGTGACAACAGATGACCCTTTCCCGACATGGGCATAGCTTAAGCCTCCGCTACCGTCAAAGATGATTTGACCCATGTCGTTGAGGGTATTATTACTTTGGATCGTACCCAAGCTGCCCGAACCGTATTGATTCGTAGCCGTAACGTAGGTAGAACCGCCGATTGTGATTCTATTTTCTCCCGTCCCTGCCGCACCGGCGCTTTGTCCGCCGCTCCCGTCAAAGATGATTTGTCCGAGGTCATTCATTGCGGTAGAAAAAGCGCTGCTAATCACCCCTTTATTGACGGCACCGATACTGCCCAAGGTACTATCCAAGAATAGTGTTAACGTTTTACTTGCACTATCTCCGCTTCCGTCAAAAACCACCTGTCCGAGATCGGTTACGGATCCTAAATTCGTAAATACCGTTGTACTCGGTGTGATCAATGCAGATAGAGTAGCATCTCCGATAGAGGGATTGGAGCCGGAAAAGATAAACTGCGAAAAATTCACCGTCGTTTGCGTATTGGTTGTGGCATTGATCGTTGTATTGGTGTTTACCCCGGTTATTCCACAATCCGTTCCGATGAATTGAAGACCGTATGGCGCTTCGACGGTGAACGTAAAAGCCGAAGCGCTACCCGGAAAGTCAAAATTTGTCAAAACAAACGGAGCCGTATCGCTTGACAGCACTTTCGGGGTAAAATTTGCAGGGGGTAAGTTGGAGTTAAAGATCGCCGTTCCGGTTGGAAGGACGTCCCCTTGCCAGTTGGTTGCAGTTTCCAGATCGTCGGAGGTGTTCCCGGTCCACGTGGCATCTACGGCAAAAAGCGATAAAGGCAATAGACAGCCGATAAGGTATTCATGAATCCGGTTCATAAGAACGTACTCCTTTTTTGAATGTAAAATTGCGCAAGCGGAAAATCGATTACTGTAAATTTCTTATATAATATTATTAAAATATTTTTATAGTAAAAAATTCAGCTACCGTAACAAGGATTTTTGTAGCCGAGAGAAATCGAAGCAAAAACGATGAAAAATGCAATCGAAAGAGGGGGTAAAGCTTTCGGCTTTAGTCGAGAGTTGTTTACAAACCGAGTGATTTAGACCGAAGACTCCAAACGACCTCGGCCCTTATTTCGGCAAAGACGTTTTCTCTACCGAAAATAAAGACTCTACATAAGCACCTCTTCGCAAAACCCGAGCAACACTTCTTTTGTTTTGAGCAAAGACAGGGTCGTATGTGCGGAAGATACAAAGCACGCTTCTTGCTGAGCGGGAGAAAAATAGATCCCGTTATGAAACAGGTAATGATAAAACTTTCTAAACAGATCGGAGTCGAGCAATTTTAGGTCTTCGTGATTTCTCACTTCGTTTACTCCGAAAAAAACGGTAAAAAAAGATCCGACCCGTTTAACGCAAACCTTTTTACCCGTTTCTCGAATCTTGTCGATAAAAGGATCGAGAAATACTTTAGCCTTCTCTTCAAGGGTTCGGTAGAAAGAGGGGGTGCAAAGCTCTTCCAAAGTACGTAGCCCCGCTACCAAAGCAAGAGGATTGCCCGATAAAGTTCCGGCTTGATACACTCCCCCGAGAGGAGAGAGTAAATCCATAATCTCTTTTTTTCCGCCGAAAGCGGCAAGAGGAAGCCCTCCTCCTATAATCTTACCGAGACAGGTAAGATCGGGTTTGATCCCGAAATACTCTCCGCTTCCGCCGAGACCCACTCTAAATCCCGTGATCACTTCGTCGAAAATCAAAACGGCGCCGGCTTTTTTTGTCTCTTCTCTTAAGGTTTCCAAAAACACTTTTTCTCCGGGAATAACTCCCATGTTCGCTGCGATCGGTTCCACAATTACAGCTGCAATCGAAGGATTGTCCCGAAACGCTTTTTTAACGGCGTCGCTATCGTTATACGGCAAACAGATGGCGTAATCGATCGTTTCTTTGGGAACACCCAAAGAAGATGCCTCGGGAAGGAAGCCGACTCCCGATCCCGCTCTTACCAGAAAAGGATCTGCGTGTCCGTGATAATTGCCGATGAATTTTATATAATGAGACCGTTTGGTGTACCCTCTTGCAAGACGAAGAGCCGACATCGTCGCCTCCGTCCCGGACGAAACGAAGCGAATTTTTTCGATGGACGGCATGTGAGAGGAGATCCTTTCCGCCGTTTGACTTTCAAGGATTGTCGTGATCCCGAAAGAGGATCCTTTTTCCATCTGCCTTTGTACTGCTTCCACAACTCTCGGGTGTGCATGGCCGATCGGAAGAGCGCCCCAGCTCATGCAATAGTCTATGTAAGAGTGTCCGTCCAAATCGAAGATCGTATCCCCTTGCCCTCTATCCACGATCATGGGAAGAAGGTTCACTCCCTGAAAAGCTCTTACGGGGGAACTAACTCCTCCGGGGATTTTAAGAGAACTTTCTCGGTACGCATTTTCGGTTAAGGGTCTGCTCAGCAGCATAGAGAAAGTCCTTTTAATTGATTACTATTTGCAAAGTTTACGGATCATGATCATAATCCCGTTTATACAAAAAATAAACGGGTATTTTTCTCTCGAAATGAAAATCAAACGGGCTTTCTTTTTCTTTACATTTTTCCTTATGGGGGGACTCTGTGCGGATTTGCCCTACAAAGTGGAATATATCGGTGTTGAAGACGGAGTCGCTCTCAAGACAATTAAATCGACGATTCAGCTCCATACTCTACAAAAAACGCTCCCCGATTCCGTCCAGGCTCTTCGTTACAGAGCGGAATCCGACATCCCCGAAATACTCAAAATACTTCACTCTCAAGGATATTATGAAGCCTCCGTGCAAATCAAAATCGAAGAAAGAAATCCGGGAGCGACGGTACTTGTAATAATCGGGAAGGGTCCCGCTTATAAAATTGCCTCTTTTACCGTTAATCTGTTTCAAGAATCGAAGGAAAACCCTTTGGTTTGCAAACCGCTTGAAGCTTCCGATTTAGGCATAAGGATCGGATCCAAAATTCAAGCGGCAAAAGTGATCAACGCAGAGCTTGGAGCCTTGCTGATTTTGTCGGAATGCGGCTACCCTCTTGCAATCGTTAAAGACCGCTCCGTCATTGTGGACGGAGACACCAAATCCGTAGACATCAAGATCGATATCGATTCGGGTCCTTTATCCCGTTTCGGATCTCTTTCCGTTACGGGCAATACAAGTGTAAAACCTCTTTTTTTCAGACAAAGATTAGGTTGGACGGAAGGAGAGATTTACTCCTCGAAAAAAGTGGAAGAGACGCAAAAAACGTTGATGGATACCGGGCTTTTTAGCGCGGTATCCATTACGGGAACGGAAAAACCCGAAGAAAACGGCGAACTTCCCGTTCATATCGACGTCAGCGAAAGCAAACATAGAAGCATCTACGCCGGGGTGAGCTATCAAACATATTACGGCCCGGGTCTTACGTTCGGTTGGGAGCATCGTAACTTGGGAGGCCTCGGAAGAAAATTGAGTCTTCAAGGCGATGTTACAAAGAGAAGCCACGTCGGCTCTGCCACCTACTTAATTCCGAATTTTTTACGAGTGGGCCAAGATTACGTTTGGAAAGCTAAAGCGGAACACCTTGACATTTTAGCTTTTTCGGAAAGAAGTTATTCTCTGACGAACCGATTCGAAAAAAAACTCTCGGAGGATCTCAGAGTTGCCTTCGGGCTTGAGGGAGAGAGGTTATTTGTAACATCGAGCGCGCAAAACGGAGAGTATTGGATCCTTGAAGTGCCGATATTTTTAGGCTGGAATAAAGCCAACAGCCTCCTCAACCCTACAAAAGGATTCAATCTGGAATACAGAGCCGTTCCCTCATTTGCTTTCTCTCCGGACAGAAACTTTTACCTAACCCAGGAGTGCTCTTTAGGAACGTATTTACCCGTAGATGAAGACCACACCTTGACCCTTGCACAAAAATTCTCGGCGGGAACCATATTCAGCGGGCTTGAGGAAGAAGTTCCCCTTGCTAAACGATTTTTCGGCGGATCGGAAGAAGATTTGAGAGGCTACGCCTACTATTCCGTCAGCCCTCTCAATTATAAAAACAAACCGATCGGAGGAAGAACCGCTCTTTACTATACGTTCGAGCCGCGCCTCCGAATAACGAAAACGATCGGGATCGTACCTTTTTTCGACATGGGTAACGTATCGAAAAATCAGTTATTTATTCCTTCGGGTAAATGGTTAAAATCGGTAGGATGCGGTTTTAGATACTTTTCTTTTATCGGTCCTTTTCGAATCGACGTCGGATTCCCTCTCAATCCTCGTAAAGGAATCGACAAGAAATTTAGAATCTTGATAAGTGTGGGGCAAAGTTTTTGATGAAAAAATCGTCTCGTTTTTACAATGCTTGTTTCCTCTCCTTTTGCGGGATTTTCTCCCTCGTTTTGATCGCTCTCGTTTTGATGCAAACTGCGGCCTTCCGCAAACAAGTAACCGAAATGCTCGTGGTGAGCGCAAAGAAAAAAGGGATCAACCTCGAACTGGAAAATTTAAGCGGATTTGCTCCCGTTAAATGGTCTTTTGACAAAGCAACCGTTGATTTCGGCTCCGGAAAAGAGCTAGTTCTTGAAAAGGTAAAACTAAAAATCGCTTTTTTCCCTCTCTTCAAAAAGCAGCTATCGGTCAGTTTTTTAGGAGCAAAATATGTCCGTTTTTCCTCTTCTTATATCGACGAGATCGGTTATCCGTTCGCCGAAGTTCATCTTTCGGATCTTCCTTTTTCGATCTCGGCGGGAACGGTTCGTATCGAAACTCTGTCCCTTCACAGCTCAATCACAAATAAAGATCTCGCGCTAACCGTAAAAGGAAAAGCCAAGATCGACAGGCATTTAAAAGAAATACGTCTCGACCTTGTGATCGAAGAACCGACAGCACAAAACATCTTTCAAATACAGCTCCTCTCCTCGGAAAAAAAAGACGCGGTGAGAGGAAGCGTTAACTTAGCCTTGAAAAACGGTGCCAATCTATGCTCTTTTTTCAACCTTCCCTTATCCGTCTCCATGGAAAGCTCCGTCGGATGCAGAGGTAAATGGTCCTATTGGCAAGCTCTCAAACGAAAATCCCCGGGCAGCTCTCTAGCGTTTACCGTCCGATCTAAAATACCGCACCTTTCCGTCCCCTCGGTTTCTTTCTTAAACAGAAAATGGGGATTGGATGCAAAACTATCTCTTGGATCCGATCTTTCTTCCGATTGCGAACACTTCTCGATTGAAAGCGACTGGATTCGTTTTCTCGGAAGAATTTCTTTATCTCCTAAATTTACTCCGAAGGAAGGCTCGGCAATAATCACGATTGAAAACCTGTCGGAGTTTTCTTCTTTTTGCAACTTTCCTTTGGGAGGCAGAGTTGAGGCAAAAACGGGACTGAAAGGGGGAGCTTTCCTCTTTTCCGCATCTTCACCTTCCCTTACTCTCGGCAGCGAAACTTTTTCGGATGCCTTTTGTAAAGTTGAAGCAACTTTGGAAGAAAACGAATGGGTCGGTACCGCGCTGTGCTCTTTGGAAGATCCCGAGCTGCCTTGGAAAGGTTCTTCCGATTTTACTTTCAAGGCTTCTCACATTACGGTTCGAGATCTCTCTTTGGCAGCAAACCAAGCCAAGTTCTCCGGCAGCGGGTCGATCAATACTCTCGATGAAAGAATCGACGGTTCCTTCTTCGTACTGATTCCGGAGCTGAGACCGTTTCGAAAAATATTCCCGAATTCGGACCTCGACGGAAAGATCGGAGGGCATTTCTCTTTTTGTTACGAAAATTCGGATTTTTCGGTGGATACGGATCTGCTTTTAAAGAACGTCCGTTACCGGAGCAACTTGCTTAATATGGCAGAGCTTCGGATGCAAGCGAGAAACCTTGTCGGAAGACCTTCCGGGATTTTCTCTCTCGTAGCGGAAAACTTATTGACGAGAACGGGTCAAATAAGCAACTTGTCCATCACCTCATCTCCCCTTAACGAAGAGTTTCAAACTTACTTACTCGAAGCTTACGGGATTTGTAAAGAACCCTTCGGAATGCGCTCGTCCGGATCTTTTACCAAGAAAAACAAAGAGTTCACCGTACTCTGCAAAGAATTCTTCGGCGATGCTTTCAAAGTTCCTTTCGAGGTCAAACCGTTCACCGTCGAAAGGAAACAGGGAAAAATAACGCTCTCGGACTATTCCTTAAAAATCGGAGAGGGAACCTTACAAATTGACGGAGATTTTTCCGAAAGCGCACTATCTCTCAAAACGAAAGCTTCTCGTCTTCCTCTTGACGTATTCACTATTTTTTATCCGAACATCGGTCTTTCCGGATACGGTTCCTTGGAAGGCTCTCTTTCTCTCCAAAAAGAAAAAACGGAAGGGTACTTGCTGGCTACTTTGGAAGAAGCGAGCCTACCTCAAACGGAAGCTAAAGGTTCTTTACAAGCGCACTTAAATCAAAACATCCTGCAACTACATGCCCATATATACGGAACAAAAGAGCAATTCATAGACTGGACGGCAACGGTCCCCGTTGCGTATCGATACGGCCCTCTGAAAGTAAACATTGACCCGAATCGTCCCTTAGCAAGCGAGTTCACGGCTCAAGGCGAACTGGATAACATTTTTGCCTTCCTGCAGCTTGCCAACCAAAAAACTTCCGGGTGGATCACCTCCAGACTGTTTTTATCGGGCACATATGCAACCCCTTACCTAAACGGCGATATCGATCTTCAAAAAGGAGTATACGAAAACTACTTCAGCGGTACGAGAGCTTCCGAGATTGATTTAAAGATTGCAGCTTCCGGATCAACGCTCGAACTGGCCGAATTCTCCGCAAAAGATAGACAAAAAGGTTCCATTACGGGAAAAGGGACTCTTTTACTCGATAAAAAAGAGCATTTCCCTTTTGAAATCAGATGCCGTCCCGAGAATTTTTATCTCATTCGATCAAACCTGTTCGAAACGATGGCCACCGGAGACGTAATCGTAACGGGAACAAGCCGGGGAGCGCTTGCTAAAGGTGATTTAGCGGTGACGGGGGCAACTTTTACCCTTTCGGATAAGCTACCGAGCGACATACCGACGTTGCCGATTGAATACGTTAATAAACCGATCCATCTCCAACAGTCCGAAATCATAACCCCTCCCGAGTATCCCTTCCTCCTCGATTTACACCTGACGGCAAACGATACTGTCTTCATTAAAGGAAAAGGTCTGAGTTCCGAATGGGAAGGAAACGTTGTGCTCACGGGCACTCCGACGAAACTTGTCGGAAAAGGCAACTTGACCTTAAAAAAAGGGGACTTTACTTTCTCGGGAAAAACGTTCGCTTTACTCCAAGGCGATCTTTCTTTCTCGGATAAACCGCAACCCGAAGCGCACCTTAAAATTACGGGGCAGTTAACTCTTCCCGCAGCGACGATCATAGCAAATTTGCAAGGCCCTTTAACTTCCCCGAGACTTACATTCCAATCGATCCCGGCTCTTCCGACGGGATCGATCCTATCGCTCATACTCTTCAATAAAGACATTTCCGAAATCTCCCCTTTGCAAGCACTGCAACTCGCACAGGCAATCATGTCTTTTTCGGGTAACGGAGGCCCGGATGTAATGGAAAGCATCCGAAAAACGATAGGGGTGGATAAACTGAACATAGCGGGAAAAGAGGGCACCGACGAGATCGCCCTTCAGATCGGGTGGTGTATCGCACACGGGGTCACCGTGTCCCTCTCTCAAAGCGCTACAAGCAGCGATATCACGATTGAAGTGGACCTGAAAAACGGGTTCATCTTCGAAGCGGAAACGCAAAACCAAGAAGAAGGTAAATTTTCCTTGAAATGGAATTGCAATTACTAGAAAATTTAATTTGGTTATTAATTGCATAATATATTTATTTAAAATAAAAAAAACAATCCATTCGGTAAGAAGTGATGAACCGACGACTTACCCTAACCCTACAAAAGTCGCCTGAACCCTACTAACTTCCTCCCCCTCTCGGAATTCGAGTACGAACAAAAAGTGCACTCGGCAAAAGAAACACTTAAAAAACTAACGACCGAAAACTCCGATCCGATAATAAATCGAAGGGAACAAGGAAGATTGCCCGAGACTACTCGTCTCTCTAAACCGGAAACTACAAGAACTTAAGAAAAAATCTGCAAAAACCTAAAAATGAATACTTTATTAATTTAATTTTAAATTATGATTTAATTTGATAAAATATATGCAAATTAAACAAATAGAGGTTTTATGACGATTAGCATTAACAACAACTCCCTGTCTGCATTGATGTTGACCGGAATCGCAGGCTATATAGGGATTAAACTGGCAAAACAATTCAATCTACAAGAAGTGTGGGAGCGCAATATCCCGTTTAGTTCAATGGAAGAGTATAACAAGTTAATCTCTCAATCGAATGTTACGGGGTATTCATTCACAGCGTCTAATTTGACGGGAGCAAGCATCGACATACTAAGAAGAGTTCCGGTGATGAATGAAACGATCGTAGCAACTGTCGGAGCCATTTTTGGAGCTGCGATAGGTTTTGGGGTAGCTAAACTAACTAATCTTTAAAAAGATTGACTACCCCCCCCTCTCCCGAGGGGGAGTATTTTTTCTCAATCGGTCGGAGTTGACATGCTTTCGAAATCCCGTATTATTCTCTTCTTCGACGGCAAAGCTACGTTCTTTTCCTGTGCAGCCCGTTTCAAATTCCCTCGAATCAACGGCGCAATCTCCTTTATCGCACGTTTATCTTCTTCAGTAAACCCTGTTTTGTCGCCGATGTTCATAGATACTTGGCTCATCAATTTCTCATACAATTGTTTGGCTTTTTGCATGGGGGCCGTTTTCACACTATCTTTCGCATCCGCCGTCTTTAGTTTCTCAAGGGTGATCCGCTCTAACGAAGACTCCGTTTTTCTTAGCGAATTTTGTGATTCGGAAGGGAACATCACCTCGAAACAATCGCCTAAACTTTGTATGGCATAGGTTCTTTTAAGGGGACTGCTCATAAAAATTTTTCCTTTGTTGTAAGCAATACTAATAATATTTTCGCCTCCCTTTGAAGGAAAGATGTTTTTCGGCTCGGCATTTAGTCGAACTCGGTTATTAAGCCGGGCCCCGGACCTCCTTCTTTCGGACGGCGGGCAGAGTTTGCAATCAGCGTCAAGTTGTATCTGATCAAGGGCGCGATCTTTTTTATCACACGGTTATCTTCCGGAGTAAAGGGTGTTGTGTCACCGGGCTTCTTAGATACCCTGCTTATCAACTCTTTATACAACCGAAGGGCTTCATTTCGGGGATTCGCGGTCGGCAAAGGCTCTTCCGACCTTAAAATCGACAAGGATACCTTATTACAAGTGTCACATAAACTTTGGTCAAATTCATCAAAACTATTCCGTAGATTACTCGGACCGGGTGACAAAGGAGCCGTACAACTTTCACAGAGTTTCCCCGTAACGGGCGCAATGGTCATACATCACCCCTTAATCTTTTGACATTAGAAGTTTTACAAGCCCCCTGAAGGGCGGCTCCATAAATTCGGCATGCGATATCTTTTACCCAAATAAACCTTATTGTGACTTTAGATCCCCTCGGTCCCCATTTTGGTATTGGGTTCTCTCCTAAGAATTCTTTATGGGGAAACATCGATATCTCCGGTTATTTGTACTTTTCCTGTAAAAAGACCGGAAGTATCCGATACTCTCCGAAATTTTCACAAGCCCTAAAAAACTTATAAATAAATTCCCGTAAAATAAACCTTACCAAAAAATGTAAATTTATTTCTTTAAAAAGGGTTTTTTCCGTAAACTGCTTCAGATTAACTTAAGAAAAGTTTCCGATCTTTTGTAATCAATTATTCATTAATAAATAAAAAAAACTTCACGAAAAATACTATTGAATCGGGATTAGTAAAACCGGTATACTGAATGAAAATTTTTAAGAGGTAATTCTAGAATGAAAGACTACAATCTTGCAGGCGAACTTCTGAGATTGCATGCGGACGCTCATGCGGGTCACTTTAAATCTCAAATCAAGCATGCCGAAAATGTTAGCCGTCTCAACGGCGTCCTCAGAGACATCTCCCATTTAACCAATCTTTTAACGGAAAAGCTCCCCTCCGGAGTTGCCAATCTAACGATAAACAGAAACCTCGTCGACAGAGTACGCCTGGCAGCGGAAAACCTCTTGATCGATTCCGGAAACTTCGTATGGAACTCGGCCGACAAAATCAAAGCCCAGCTCGATCTTTTAAAAGAAAAAAGCCAACATCTTGCCCAAGAGATCAATTTGGTATACACGAAGATGAGCCAAGGGGAAAAAGATTGGACGGAAGTCCATCAGATCTGTTTCGAGATGATCAAACAGAATAAAGAGCAGATGAAAACCTTTCAAAGACTGTTCGGGTAATGTATGGCTATCGGGAGCACCTTCGTTGATTTTATCCAAACGGCAACCGAGAAGTTACAGGTTGCCCCATCGGACAAAAAGTGGAACCCCGAAGAGCAGCGTACCCTCTACATCTCCGCTTGCACATTTTATCAACAAAAAAACTATGCTCTTGCAGAGCCTCTTTTCATACAACTGTGCCTCTCCAATCCTTTTGAAGAAGCCTTTTGGAGAGGCCTTGCATCAAGTCTGCAGATGCTTGCAAAATGCAAGGAATCTCTTCACGCTTGGTGTGTGACGGCTCTTTTAAAAGATGAAGATCCCCTTCCTCACTTCCACGCAGCCGAGTGTTTCCTTCTTTTAGAAGAAACGGAAGAAGCGACTAAGGCCGTACTACAGGCGGAAAAAAGAATGGAAAATGCAAAAGATCCCGAGATCTTGAAAGATAACATAGCCCTTTTAAAGACTCTGCTCCAAGCAAAAAACACTTAAAGAAAGAAAAAGAAAATCATGAGTGCAACAATCTCCCCTCTTTACTCTTCATCCGTATCGATCCCGATTACAAACCAAACTTCGGAATCGGTTAAGACTCCCTCAACTTACGGAAATTCGGAGATTTCGAAGGCAGAGTCCGCTCCCCTTACGGGAAACGGGCTGCACTCTCCTCCTCAGCTTACCCCCCTTCTTCTTTTACATCTAATGAACGACACCTATGCCGTGGGAAGCAAACTCCTCGAGTCCGCCGCTTACGAAATTAAATTTTTCTCCGAATCTCTAGGCAAGAGAGCTGCCGATTGCAAAGCCGCACTACTCGATGCTGCACGAAAAACCCAGCAGCTCGGAACTTGGTCCACCCTCGAAAGAATCGGGGCTTGTATTTTATCGGGATTCAATTTCGCAGTCGGCTACTCGCTGTACGCTTCGGGTTCCAATATTCTCGGGACTACGCTCATAGCAGCAGGGATCCTTTCCGTAGCGAACATAGCCATGTCGGAAGTGCAGGGCTGGAATTTCGTTGCGAAACAACTAGCTATGGGCAATAAAGAATATGAGGACCGGATCAGATTTTGGGGGCCTATGATCGGCACCGCAGCTCCTCTTGCTTTAACCGGATGGGCAGGTCTTTACGACCCTTCCTTGCTTTCGCAAGCAACTTCTTTCGATTGGCAAAAATCCGCCGAACTCTATAACGGCTTTACGACGGCCGGAAAAAGCTACTCGCAAGCGAGTCTTTATTGGGTGCAGTCGGTTCTCTCCGAAATTCAGTCTGCCGTAACGGGAGATAAACTCTTACGCGATGCAATCATCGCTTGGATGGAGACTTTGACCCAAACCCTACAAGCGGGATGGGAACAAGCCAGATCCATCATTCAAATCACCTCTCAAGTAAGGATGTAAAAGATGTACATAGATACGACGATCCCTTCAACACCCGTTGCATTCGAAGAAATCCCTTCTTTCGATCTGCAAAACAAAAAAATCTCTCGCATCATGCTGGAGATCTTCGAGCAAATTCTACCCAACATGCAAAGACTCGACAGTGCGGCACGTAAACTCGGAGAGTATGCTTATACGCGCTTTTTGGAAAACAGCTCCTTTGAGAGCACGCAACAAAAATATCTCGGCGCTCTTTCTCTTTTCGGAATCAGCGCGGCAGCACCTATCGCGGACGGTTTTAAAACGGTCATCAACGCGGCATCCGCAAGCGGGAACGCCCTCGTTCAAAGCTACATCACAACAACGCAAGCCTCAAAAGAACTTGACAGACAAATGATGTCTTATACGGATGCGGACAAGTCCGGCGTGCAGAACTTTCTCGAAAAAATCCTCTCTCTTGTGAATCAAGTACTGCAAACCGAAAGAACTTCGGGTTAATTTTTATTCGGGGCTTTATAAAGCCCCGGATCTTACTCCTGCTCGGGAGTTTTTCTGAGAGCTTTGACTTTCGAAACGATCCTCTTGCACTCGAGCATCTTTTCTTTTGACTTCCTGGTTCTTCTTTTTTTTTGTCTTCTGATCTTTTCCATCTCTTGTATTCGCTTGGATTTTTTTTCGTCCCTGATCTCTTCGATCTTCTCGCAAAGTTCCTTTCTTGCGATGTATCTATTAAGCTCTCTCGATCTTTCTCTTTGGCATTTGATCTCGATACCCGTCGGAATATGTTTCAGATACACGCACGAGGACGTTTTGTTGATCTTTTGCCCTCCCGATCCCGATCCCAGAATAAACTTCTCGATAAGATCGTCTTCCTTAACGGCAAGCTCTTCCATTCGCTTTTTCAGCTGTTCCAGTTTTTGTTTGCCCACCATATCAAGCCCTCGCAATACTCCGTTATCTTATAGAACCTTTCGGTTCAAAAACAGTCAAGAAAATTAAAAGACTCGATTTTTTAAAATCATTAATTTACGATAACCGATTTTTTAACCATAAGAGGGAAAAATGAGTACACCGATTAACGAAAGAGGTTTTTCCGAAACGGAAGCATTTTTTACATGGATCTCGGAAAGATGCTCGAGCGGACTTGAAATTTCTCCGGATACGTTTTCAAAGATCGGAGGTCTTTCCGATCGAATAGACCAAGAGATTCCAAACACTCGTCAAAATGCAAAAATTAAAGCTATTCTAGTTGAAATAACAAAAGCGACAAATTCTTCAAAGCCATCGAGCCATAAAGCGCATATAATCAAAAAAACCGCAGATCGGCGCATTCGGTTAGAAGACTCCTCTTGTTTTCAAGGCTCGCAACTTCTTCAAGATATTTTCCTCGTGATCGAATCTCGAAAAAAACTTACGAGAAACGATTTTGCAACCATTCACCAAGAAACAAAAAAAGAAGCAATAAATCCCGAAACTCCTGCCGAAATCTCGCGCATTTTTCACAAAATCATGAAAGCGACGGAATCGAAAAGTGATAATTATACATTATTAATAAATAGAGTAAAAAGGGCTCTCGAAACGTATCGTCAATCCATAAAAAGAGCCGATGATCCATAAAGTACATACCGTGTTCATTCGAGGTATTGCCCAAGAACCCCATGTGCCCCCCTTTTTCGGTCTCCCATAATCGGACGGCATCCGATATGGGGGCACTATCAAATTGCCGGGGAGGAATAAACGGGTCGTCTCTTGCAAATAAGATATGGGTTGTTTGACGGATACCTGCCAAGAAACGGTTGCTGCTTACGTTTGCGTAAAACTCGTACGCTCCTTTATATCCCCAAGGGGGCGCCGTAATCCGATCGTCAAACTCATAAATACTTCGAGCCTTGGGAAAAACTTCCGTGATCGTTTGAGAGTGCATGTTCTTGAGATAGTATTTGTGATACAATGCGTTTCGCTTTTCCGAGATAGCCCTCACCGACAGTTCCAAATCAACAGGGGGGCAAACGGCTATAAACTTTTCAATCAGGCCGCAGGCGGAGCTTCCAAGTTCCCCTGCAAGTTTGAGTGCGATATTTCCCCCGAGAGAAAATCCTACGACGGCAATCCTTGACCGGGGGGTACTCTGTTGTAAATACTCGACAACTTTGAGCAAGTCGCCGCTTGTGCCTCCGTGATACGGAAGCTTTGAGAGTCCCTTCCCCGGTCCGCATCCTCTTAAGTTAACCCTGACAACTCTCTTCCCGGCTTTGTAGAGTTTACGACCCATACGCACCATATATCCGGAAAGGTGAGATCCCCCGAGACCGTGGACCAAAACAACGGTTTGATCCCCCTCTTTCCATCCCGAGGGAACGGAAAGGGAGCACGATAAAAAATCCCCCCGACTAAGGTCTATTAACAAAGCCTCCGAAGGCGGGGACTCCCCCTGAGGAAGAAAAGAAGCCGCGATCATTTGAAAATGCGGTGAAGAGAGCCCAAACCGGGGCTGAAACGGAAGCCTCGTTATGTTGCTCTTCATTTTTTCCCGGAGATTTTTATTGTTAAGGATTTATTTAAACCAAAACTGAGGAAAAGATATAGTACCATACAGTCTGTTTAAAACGTAAAAAAAGTCGGAACGCCCTCAAAAGAAAGAAACGTAAACTCCTTTTGTCTCTTCAAGTATACTCCGCCTTCCGGCTCAATCGCATCGCGCTTTGCTTTTTAACATATTCTAAAAGCCCCCGCTATCCCGCTATTTATTCGGCACCGCCGCTAAAATACTTTTTTCGATGTATTGACACCAACACATATTTAAATGTATAAGCAGCTGGATGATTCTTTATATATATTGAGTTGCTTATGTTTTATCGAAAATTGATGTTCTCTTCGGTCCTTTTATCCCCTTTGCTTAATTTGACGGCAGGAGTCTCTTCGAGCGGCCCTCTATATACCGTTGATTCTAACAGTAACTTTGTCTATTCCGTGGATCTGCAAACCGGTTCTTCTACCCCTCTATTAGTGATCTCGGGCAATCCGGAACTTGCAGATATTGCTTTGTTAAACCGTACAACGGCCTATACTTTTGGGAGTACCGCCGTCTATAGAGTTAACTTGGTAAATAACACCTATGAACAGATAACACAGACCGCGATACCCGGCTTTTTGGAAGCAATAGCGATCGCCAATAATGAAACAGCGTATCTTGTCGGAGGGCCGTTTGTTTATTCTCTCAATCTGGTCACGGGCGATTCTTCCGTCTTGGCGGATCTAATCGAATATCACCCGGGCCTCACGGACATTGCGATCGCAAACGATCGGTTGGCCTACGTGACGGGGTATAACAGCAATGAAGTTTATGCTATTAACTTAGTCACGGGAGGGTACACACAAGTCACATCAACACCTGTTGGATATCCCGGAGCTCCCGGCCTCACAGGGATCGGCCTTATGGATATGTCAACGGCTTATGTCATAGGTTTCGACGGTGCCCTTTACGTAGTCGACTTAGAAACCGGAGACTCTTCTCCCGTTGGACAGATAGAAGCCCCCTATGGCCTGTTCAATCTAGGTATTGACGGTGATACGGGATACACTATCAGCTCCGAAGCAGTATATGCGATCAATTTATTGCAGGGGACCTTTTTGAAGGAAATACCCGTTTCCGGTGCTTCCGATCTGTACGGAGCGGCTCTTTTACTGCAGATGCCTTCCGAGGGCTTAAGCGGAAATAACTTGACCCTCTCTACATATCTTAACGACAATGCACCGATTGATGTGATCAGATCTTTTGCTCTCTTAGACGAGGGGCTTGCCTCCGCTTTGGAATCGGCTTCTCCGGGACGCAATACCTTTACTACTTACGCTTCGCAAAATGCCTATCTCGCTTCAAGCCAAGTCCTCACCGATCACAGCCGTCAAAAAAGATTTCACGATCTACCGAATCCTGCAACCAAGCCGGCTATCGGCGATGTTTCTTCCAATCAACTATTTGTATCCGCGGATGACACCTCTCGACAATCTTCTCACAAACAGGATCACGGCCTCACTCTTTGGGTGAGCCCTTTCGGAGAATACACAAGGGAAAAAGCACAAAATCAAACCCCCGCTTTTCAATTGGCAGTAGGAGGTGTTGTTATAGGGTTGGACAAAACGCTGTCGGAGAGCAACATGATTGGATTAGGGGGTTCGTATGTCTTTACGCATGTGTATGACAAGGGAAAAGCGGGACACGCGAATATCAATCAAGGGTTTGTGACGCTCTACGGCACTTCCAAGGCAGCTGAATGGCACTTTGATTTGGGGATTTGGGGTGGGTATTACGCCTCCCGAAATCAAAGGAGAATCGCATTCTCGGGCTTGGATAAAACAGCTCACGCGGATATCAAAGGATGGCAACTGGCGCCCCATTTGGAAGTGGGGTATGAGGGCTTTTGGCAAGATAGCGGCTGCGTAAAATGGTTCGGCATGGAGCCTTTTTTAACGGGGGACTGGGTTGCAAATTGGGAAAAAGACTTTCAAGAATATGGAGCCGAAAATTACAATATGGGACAAGACAAAAGATTTTGTTCGCTTCTTCGGGCCGAAGCGGGTCTGCGCTTGCACGAGACGCTCCACTGCAATTGGGGCCGTCTTGTTTTTAGTGAAAAAGCATCGTATGCTTATCAAAAGGCTTTTCATACGGGAAGGATTTCAGCTTTTTTGGTGGGGTCGCCCGGATCTTTTACGGTCGATACTCTTACGGGAGCTCAAAATTTAGGGGTCTTTGAATTTTCTATGCTTTTTATGTCGATACACACAAAAATGCCTTACGTTGACATCAGATACCAAGGAGAGTTCGGATCGCACTATCAATCCCATCAAGGTATTTTTGAGCTAGGCAGAAAATTTTAAGATGTTTAGTCCCGATCTGTGAAACTCGGGGGATTAAACCCATATGCCGTCCCCGGAGCCAAGTTTCTCCCCAAGGTTGATGCAGCTTTTGAGGATTTTTTCGCGCCCCGATTGATACGTTTTTTGTTCGGTTCCAGAGAGAGTCTTTTTTTTCGAGATTTTTGGGGTCCCCTCGTTATTGCAGCACGAGTTATATACGACGCCATCGGCAAACCTTACCCTTAAAAAAGCTCTTCGATCCCCCGTCTTTTTTCGGGGGTTTTCGAGAATTCCCGCTATCTTTTACCTAACAAGGAGCTTTGAAATACTTGTAAAAAGAGCTTTTCAAAGCTCCTTGAAGGCTTTCATTCTCTTTTTTTGAATTTTCGAAATTCTAAGGAAATTGAGGACGAAAAAATGCATAACCCACAAAAAAACCGGATTTTTTTCATCGTTTATCGTAGAATTTCCAACTCTTAACCAAGGATCTATCGATGTCTACCAAAGTAAACTCCGGAAAGACTATTCCCCGAGAAGAAAATCCGCATACAAAAGAAATTACACAAGCACAAGAGCTGGCACGAAGAGTGAATAACCTTTTTCAAAATACTACCGATATCCCTCGCGGACAAATAATTTCCATCCACGAACAAGCCCGCCGGCTTCTCGAAAGGCTTCCAACAACGGGTGGATGCAAAAAGCTCCGAGAAAATTTGGAACTCCTCTACAAAGCAACGGATTCGAAGCATCGCTCCGTTCACGTAACTAAGATCGAGGAGGCGGCCAAAAAAATCTTAGGATTGCCTTATTAAAGCACACGAGTATTTTATGAATTGTCTTTGCACGTGCATTTGTCCTTTCGGTCGCTATCCAGAGAAAAAAGAGGGTTTGAAAGAGCCTCTTCGACCGGATACAACTACCGTTGGTAAAGTATCTATAAGGAGTTTAAACATACTGTTTGGACTACCCCCAACAAGCGATTCACCTTCCGATAAAGAGCCGTTTGCCCAAAACCCTACCGACCGAAAACTATCTAAAAAAAGCTTGGAGCTCTTGCTTGATCTCGTTCCGTTAGATGACGGAATTCGCGAGGAAAAGGAAAACTTAAAAAGAGCAAATACCCTTTAATTAGAATTGCCGAAAAACATCCCCCTTTTCGATTGAACCGTTTCTTAAAAAAATTGCTATTCTCATTTGACCCGAAAACCCGCATTCATTACAATCCGGATTTATATGACCATTCAAAATAAAGGCGTTATGCCGTTTCTACAAAAAATCCCTAACAAGCTCTACTTCTTGGTGGAGATGGGCGAGTATTGGCAGATGATTGTAGATACGGTAAAAGCGACTTTGAGAAGACCTCCCGCTTTTTCTCTTGTCATGGTGCAACTGTACGATATAGGAGCCGCCTCCATTCCGGTGATAGCAATTACGGGATTTTCAACGGGTCTTGTTCTTGCAGCTCAATCTTTCTACCAACTGGCCGACAAAGGACTCACAAGCGTTACGGGTCTCATGGTCGCTAAAGCGATGATGACGGAGCTGGGTCCCGTCTTATCCGCATTTATGATCACGGGACGAGTCGGCGCTTCGATGTGTGCCGAACTCGGTACCATGCAAGTGACCGAACAGATCGACGCTCTCAAGACGATGTCGGTGAGCCCTTCGAGATATTTGATCGCTCCGAGATTGTTTGCAGGAACCGTCATGATGCCGATGCTCACCGTTTTTAGCATAATCATGGGCATACTCGGAGGATATCTCATCTCCGTATACTTCTTCGGCATGTCTCACGCCTCTTATTTCGATCCCATGCCGACCCACATTTCCACATTCGATCTTTCCACGGGAATCATTAAAGCGTTTTTATTCGGCATCTTGATCATGACGATTGCTTGTTATAAAGGAATGAAGACGACGGGCGGAGCCGCAGGTGTCGGCAGATTCACGACAAACAGCGTTGTTATCACCTATTGCTGCATTTTGTTTTTTAACTTTATTTTAACGATCTGCCTTAACATTCTCCGAGGAGAGATCGGGCGGTTTTTATGATCCGCATTCGAGGTCTTTCCAAAACGTTCGGCACGCTAAAAGTAATGGCAGATCTCAACTTGGACGTCAAGGAAGGAGAAACTCTTGTGATACTGGGCCCTTCGGGGATTGGTAAAAGCGTGCTTTTAAAACACATTATCGGTCTTTGTAAACCTGACGCGGGAACCGTTGAAATAGACGGAACGATTATCTCTTCTTTACAAGAGCACGAACTCTACAAAGCCGTTCGCAACATGGGTATGCTCTTCCAGGGGGGCGCTCTTTTCGACTCGATGAACGTAGAGGAAAACACTGCCTTCCATCTTGCCCAGCACGGCAAACCAAACGGTGAAAAGTACACAAAAAAAGAACTTGCCGCAAAAGTTTCCGAAGCGCTTGAAATGGTCGGTCTTGCGGGAACCGAGAAAAAAATGCCCTCCGAACTTTCGGGAGGGATGAGAAAAAGAGCGGCCCTTGCACGGGTGATTATCTACAGACCCTCAATTATTCTCTATGACGAACCCACAACGGGACTTGACCCGATTATGGCGATGCAAATCAACGAATTGATCGTAAAAACACAAAAAGAGCTAAAAGCAACAAGTATCGTCGTCACTCACGATATGTTTTCCGCTCTCTATGTGGGAGACAGACTGGCTTTGATCCGAGACGGGAAAATAGCACAAATCGAAGAACCGGATGCTTTCCTAAAAATCAACGATCCGTTAATTACATTTTTATATAACACAATTTCTAAAGACCCTCGTACGTTTAAGGAGAAGGGAAATGGGCGACCAATTTAAAAATATGATGGTAGGGCTCCTGATGCTCTGCGCGTGCGCTTTTACCATAGCTTTGATCCTTTTTCTTAAACCCTCCGTAGGAGACGAACAAAAAACGTACGAAGTGCGTTTCTCCAATATCAACGGGATCAACGTCGGAACAAGAGTAATGTTTGCGGGGAAACCGATCGGAGAAGTCGTCAAAATCGTAGAAATTAAAGATGCGAGAAAAGAGCCTTCCGATTCTTTGGGCAGGCTCTATTTTTATCAGTTAACCCTAAAAGTAGATTCAAGCGTTACTTTGTACAACACCGACGAGGTCACAATACAGACGTCGGGTCTTTTGGGAGAAAAATCGATTGCAATCATTCCGACGACCCCGAAACCCGGAGTCATTGTTCGCAAGATTAAGAATGAACCCATATACGCGCAGTCCGCGGATCCGCTTGAAACTGCCTTTTACCAAATCTCGAAACTCGCAGACAGCGTTGGCCGTACGTTTGACTCCATCGAAGACTGGATCAAACAAAACGGAGATTCTATCTCGGTTGCCGTCGGCTCTTTCGGCGGTGCGATGAAAGAAGCCGACTCGGCACTCCAAAGATTCAACAAGTCTCAAATCATGGAAAATATTGACAGGGGCACAGCCTATTTTGCAGATACGTTAGCGAGCATTCAGCTCTCGGTGAAACAGCTACAGGATAAAGAATTTTTCACAAATCTCGGCGACATTTCTGCCAATATCTCCCACACAACCAATTCCCTCGTTACAGGAAAAGGAACCCTCGGAAAACTGATCGAACAAGATGACATGTACATGCAAGTCACCTCTCTTTTAACAAAAGCCGACACCTTGATGAACGACGTGAATCATTACGGTATTTTGTTCCACCTGAACAAATCTTGGCAAAGAGAGCGTCTGCAGCAAATAACGTTGCTAAACTCTCTAAACTCGCCGTCTTCTTTCAAGACGTACTTCGAAACGGAAGTCCAAGATGTAAACTTGGCCATGTCCCGCCTGTCGATGCTTCTTGACAAGGCGGATCAAAGCCCTCAAAAAGACGCTATTTTTAAAAACTCCGGATTCACGAAAGATTTTGCCGAGTTCTTACGAGAAGTGGATACTCTTGCCAAAAACGTAAAACTATACAACGAACAACTGATCCGGATGCAGTACGATGCGGATGCGGGAGCCGCTTGCCGATGAGCCGAATTCCCTATTCCAATCTCGCCAAAGGTACGCTCTTGATCGCAGCACCCGATTTGGATACGGGCCTCTTTTTTCGAAGCGTGGTTCTGATCTGCGAACACAATCCGACCGGATCCTTCGGTCTTATCCTGAATAAACCGGTAGACATGGATCTACCCTCCGAAATCGTGAACATATCGACTCTTGCCAATCCTCGCATTTCGATGAGAGCGGGGGGTATTATTCATACAAACCAGATGATGCTGTTACATTCAAGTCCGGCATTTGAAGGGCAAACTCTTGAAATTTGTGAAAACGTCTTTTTGGGAGGAGATCCCGATTTTCTGCAAAAATCGATTGAAAATCCGGAGGGTCCTTCGATCAGACTATGCTTCGGTTATTCGGGATGGGGCCCCGGACAACTCGAAAGAGAACTGCTCTGCGGAAACTGGTTTTTACTGCCCGCCTCGGAAGAGCACGTATTCGGAATGGAACCGTCCAAGATGTGGCGCCTTACCCTACGCAACATGGGGGGTAAATTCGCAAACTTATCCATGATCCCCGAAGATCTTAGCCTGAACTGATCTCTACGTCGGTGATGAGTCCTCTCTTATAAAGAGCTCCGAGACCCTTTTTCAAAGCAGGTCCGTTTTTCGAGATCGCCCGTTCAATCCTTTCCATGAACCTAATCACCCTTTCGGCTTCGGATTTATGAATCGCCCGCTCTCTTAAGGTTAAGACGGGAGCATAAAGAAGCCAGAAGAGAAAGTCTCCGTCTTTTTCTTCTATAATATGATCGAAGAAAAGGCTTTTTAAAACGAAAAAAAACTCAACTCCGACCGACACTGCACTGTCAAGACCGTCTTTTGATACAAAAGCAATGTAACCCGGACTTTCGAGCTCCGCGGTCTTGAGCAGTAAGCAAGCATAGAAAATTTCCAGGAAGTCCCGTCTTTCAATAACCGTCAAATCCTTCTTCGAAGAGAAAAAACACTCGTGGACGAAAGAGCAGCATTCCCCGGTAAACGATTTGAGCTCCCCTTTTTTCCACACTTTGGGAAAAGCAAACCCTTCGGCTCCTCCGATTTCGACAAACTGCATCAAATGCTTGATGAAGAGCTTCGGGTTCGATCCGTTTTCGTATCCATTTTTTTGCAAATAAAAATCGGTCTTTTTGGGAAGCCTTAGTATGGAAACGGTATCATCAAAACTCTCGAGGAAAGCATCGAGAGCGGTAGTTCTTGCACGCTCTTCGGCAGATGTGGAGTCTTGCAAATCTACAAAGAGTATACTCTTTTTCTCTTCTCTGACATACCCTTCCAGGAAGGCTATGAACTCTTCTGCCGGAATTGCTTTATTCAAATGCGTTTGTTTGAAAGGTGCCGGCATATGCAAGACGTCCACTTTATCTCCGTTCATCTTGAAGTTAAAGATTTTACAAGGAGTTTTTTGTTGCGCGAGCGGATCCCACCCTTCTTCAAAATCTCCGCTTAAAAAAGCGGAGATTATTTTCTTAACGGGGCCGCCCTGCATCGTATGAAGTGCTTCTCTTAATCCCTCGTCTTCTTTGGCAAGCAACTCGCTCGCCGCAAGCTTTTTCTTGCCGATTCCCATAAGTTTTTTGAGAAAAGGGACGATCTCTTTTTCCATACAAGCCGAAAGAAAATAGGAAGCGCAAAGTTTATTCGTTAGGAGGGCAAACTTGTGCTCCAAAGAAGTTCCTTCACTTGCGGAGCTGTATCTTTTATACTCGAAAGAATCGACGGCTTCTCGTAAATATCCTCTAAAATCGGAGAAATACTCCGAAGCGGTCTTGGGGATTTTGGTCCCGCTCGGAAGATTGTGCGGTGTGGCAGCAAGCATCAGAGACATCAAGGCTTTGCTGATCGAAGATGCCCAGTTGTTATTTTTCTCCTGAAAAGCCACTTTATAAAAATCTCTCACGAGAGAATCGGCCCCTACTAAAATCGCAATCGCTCTTTTTTGAAAATCCTTGCCTTCACAAATTTTCAAGTTCGAAACGATTTCGTCCGACTCTTCTCCCATTTTCTCAAAATCGTAAAGCAGGTGAAGTCTTCTTATACACTCTTCATCGTAAAAAGGACTGCCGTTTTCTTTTTTCAAGTAGAAAAATTCGTATCGAAAGTCATTTTTAATCTCTTCTAGATCTTCCTTACATTCGATGTCTTCTTTTTCCGTCTCCTCGGATTCGGATTCTTCTTTCAAGACCCTCTTGTTTTTTGCCTTTTTCAGCCTCGGAATAACATTCTCGTCAAGAAATGCAATGAGCTCTTTGTACTCTTTAAGTTCGGAAAGAGAAGGTACGACTCCTCCTCTATTAAAAAGCGGAGTGAATTTAACCAGCTTTTCGGTCGATTCCTTCAAAATTGCAAGGATTGCTTCAACTCCTTTTTGTACGGAGGGGTCGGAAAGATTGAGAGAATGCTTTGATTCCATCTGCTCGAAATAGTATAAAACGGCATCAAATACATCTTTCAAAAGTTCTTCATTTTCGGAAACTCTTTCGAAGTCTCCCCATCTCTCGGGATGCAAGGCATCTTTTTCGGAAGAAAGCTCATCCGAAACGATAACTTTGCTTTGCATTTCGGAGATGCTCGATAAAATATCCACCGCTTCAATAATGGAGATTCTTTCTTTCGTTTTTAATCTGCTCATGGAGAGATCCTATTTGGATATACTATCTTCATTATCATAATAAATTATTTTATTATCAAACCTATATTTTCCATAAAACAAAAGAATAGACTTTAAATATAAAATATTTTATTCATCAAATAAAAAGATAAAAATATTTCGAGGGTATAATGTCAACTATCTTAAATAAAAGCGTTTATTCGTTGTTTTGCATCGGTGTACTGCTTACCGTTTCCGCTCAAAGCGGCGTTCAACTGGAAGAAGGGACGCCCAATCCTAATTCGATACAGGTTGTACCCGTCGCCCCTTCCCCGGCTCCGAACGACGTTGCATTAAGAATCCAATACCCTAAGAAAGGAAGCATTGAGAAAAAACAACCGATACATGTAGAGATGCGTATCGACTGGTTTCCTTTGGGAGTCACAACCGACACCCCGAGAAAAAGTGAACTCTACGACGATAATCGAGGTCAGAGCGTCCACGTGATCGTCGACGATCACGATTATTTTGAAGTGAACGAAGCGCTCTTTGACTCCGTCGACGATCATGATGAATTTTTCGATCAGATCGCCGAAGACGACATTCCTTTTCCTCTCTCTACGGGAGGTCATACAATCCGAGCTTTTCCTTGCAGATCGTACGGAGAGAGCTTGAAAATGCAAAAAAACTTCGTCAGCAGCTTTTTTTATGTGAAAAACAAGGGAGACCTGCCCTTCGATTTAAGTAAGCCCTACATTACTTACAACGAACCCCAAGGAAGATACGAAGACTCTTCCAAACCGATCTTACTCGATTTTTACGTAACCAACTGCACCCTTTCAAGAGACGGATACAAAGTAAGATTGACTATCGACGGTGTAAACCAGAGATTCTTAAACGATTGGACCCCTTATTATATCCACGGTCTTTCAAAGGGATCTCACACCATAAGACTCGAACTGATCTCCCCTGCGAATAAACCTGTTCCGGGGATCTTTAACGACGTTCAAAAGAAAATCGTCATCGAGTAAAATTACCGGCCGTGGCCCCCTCCGTGACCTCCTTCATGTCCGCCGCCGTGTCCTTCGTGATGCTCGTGTTCTTCATGATTCCCGTGGTCGCCGTGCCAACCCCGTTCGTAATACACTCCATTTTCATAGTAGCCGTCCCCATAGTAATAGGGACCCGGCTCCACGAATTCGACATTTGTATCGTTTTTACCGGAACATCCCGCTGCCGCGAGTAAAATAATCGGAAAAAGTTTTTTCATCAAAATCCTCCATCTAAAAGAAAATATTTTCATATTCCGATTCGAGGATAATTTAAGCAAGTCGAAAAACATGGGGGGTTTTGCAGAAACTATTTGTAAGTATTTGTATTTTAATTTGTTGTAGAAATCTCACGCAATCTCACACAATCTCACATAGCCTTCATGTGAGATTGTCTTGACTTTTCTCACATAATCTCACATAATCTCACATATTAGAGGAGACGGTATGAGTTGGCTAGATTTTCGAATTCATCAAAGACTGGACCTTAGCGCGCTCGTTGCAGAGAAAATATATGCTATTCTTGCGGAGATCGATGCCGTGAAAAATAGTTGGCAGATCACAAAAGATCTCATCCCTCAAACAATTGAAAGATTAACGCGCAGTGTTATCATCACATCTACGGGCGCTTCGAATCGTATTGAAGGAAATCGTCTGACGGATGAAGACGTTGAGAATTTGTACAAGAATTTACGTATTAAGAAATTCAAGACAAGAGATGAGCAAGAGGTTGCGGGATATATAGAATGTTTGGAACAAGTGTTTCAAAATTACGATAACATCTCCATTAGCGAATTCAACATTCTTAAACTACATCACGATATGCTTGTTTATAGCGAGAAAGATAGCCATCACAAAGGGAAATATAAGTGTAGTTCTAATCAAGTGGAAGCCAAAGATCCAAGCGGTAACATCGTAGGTGTTATATTTGACCCCACCCCTCCTTACCTTGTACAAAAAGAAATGCAGGAATTGGTGGAATGGTATAATTGGGCGATACAAACAAAAGCAAAGCACCCTCTAATTGTAACGGCAAATTTCATTTTTGAGTATCTCGCTATCCACCCGTTTCAAGACGGCAACGGCAGAACGAGTCGATTGCTCACAAACTTAATGCTTTTGCAGCAAAACTATCTATTTACTTCCATCGTATCCCATGAGCATATCGTGGAATCAAGCAAGTTGGATTATTATAAAGCTTTAAATAAAACTCAAACCGGTTGGAAAACAGATATGGAGGATATCACGCCATGGCTGTTTTTTTTCTTGGAATGCATGCAAATCCAAAGCCGTAAGGCTCTTAAAATTCTACAGGGAGATAACATCGAATATTTGCTATCGGAAAAGCAATTAATTGTATGGGAATGGATCTATACAAAAGGGTCCACCTTTACACGCAAAGAAGCTGTCGAAGCTTTAAATTTCCCCGAACGTACTATTGAATCTATTTTCAAAAAACTAACGGATTTAAAATGCATTGAAAGACTGGGACAAGGAAGAGCCACTCGATACAAGATCATAGAATCATCATAGCAACCCGAGCAATATTGTTTTGGGATCACGGGGCGAATCTTGCTCTCGATTATCTATATTTTCTTCTCTCGGAAAAAGTCGGCGTAGACATACCATAAAAAATCTCATATAATCTCGCCGCTCAAGCTTGTATAAACTCGAGTTTGTTAAATATCTTTTTTACAGGTTGCAATATCAAACTATTCAATTCAATCAATACAAACTCTACGAAGATATAACCGAAGAATCGATTCAAAATATTCAATGCAAATTCTATGAAGATATGACGGAAGTGAAAAGTGAAATTGCCAATTTTGGTGCTATGTACCCAAAGTACTCATACTCCTGCAGAGAAATTGAGATTAGAGTTATTAAGCGCTAAAGTAGCACAAGATAAAGACGTGATTTCAAAGATCACCTCTCCTCGCGACTACTACTTGTTCTTTCGATATGGACCCTGAGGCTTACTCTTCCCGCACCTTCAAAGAACCGTCAAAAAACTGCATGATATATGCAATAATTCGGTTAAAAGCACCTTTACGGGGGGCCCTTGCTCTAGCAAAGATTTTTTCAAGCTCCCGAGAATGAGAGCTTTTTCCTATTCGGTCCTCGGGGGACGGGAAAAACAACATGGCTGAAACAAAAGTATCCGAATGCCTTGTGGATAGACTTATTAAAACCTTCCGCAGAAAGACTATTTTCCATGAATCCCGAACTTCTCCTCGAGCGTTTGGATGCACAACCGGGTCAAACTCATGTGATTATCGACGAAATACAGAAGGTCCCTAAAATTTTAGATGTCGTCCATGGGCTGATTGAAGAAAAAAGAGAAATACAATTTGTTTTGACGGGATCAAGTAGCAGAAAAATTAAAAAAGCGGGAACCAATCTCCTTGCGGGAAGAGCCCTTTGGAAAAACTTTCATCCCTTTATCGCTTTTGAGCTCAAAGACCAATTTTCTCCGGAAAATGCCCTAGCAACAGGAATGATACCTCTTGTTTTGACCTCTTCCGACCCCGCGCAAAAACTCGATGCCTACGTGGATCTCTATTTACAAGAAGAAGTAAAAGCCGAAGCTTTAGTCAGGCAAATAGGGAATTTTGCTCGATTCTTAGAAGCGATGGCTTACTCTCATGCTTCCGTTTTAAACCTCACCAATATTTCCCGAGAATGTGCCGTTCCGAGAAGAACCCTGGACTCTTACCTGCAAATTTTAGAGGACATGCTCCTCGGATATACCGTTCCCGTATTTCAAGAGAGAGCAAAAAGAACTACAATCACGCATTCCAAATTCTATTTTTTCGATCCGGGAGTATTCCGTGTTTTAAAAAAACAGGGGTTTTTCAATCCTTCAACCGAGATGGAAGGGCCGGCTCTTGAAGGATTGGTAGCCAAGCATTTACGCTGTTGGATCGATTCTCAAAAAGAAAAGCACAAATTATATTTTTGGCGCACTCAGGCGGGGCTTGAAGTTGATTTTATTATTTACGGACCTTCCTCCTTCTATGCTATCGAAGTAAAAAACGGGAAAGCCGTAGCCCCTCAGGACTACAGGAGCCTTAAGGAATTTCACAAAGATTATCCCGAAGTCACTCCCATTTTGCTCTACAGAGGAAAAGAGCGTTTGAAAAAAGATAACATCCTTTGTCTCCCTGCGGAAGACTTTCTAAGAGAGCTCAATCCCCTTTCAAAGACGCTCATGTAGACACCTTCCCTCTTACCGAGAGGAAAGCGTTATCGATCGCCGTATCTTTCCAAGATCTTCCCTTTGGGAATACTTAGTAGGACTCCGACGGCTCCCGCAGCAACGGTACTCGCAACTGCTTCAAAAGAAAATCCCGCGAGCAGGAAAGGAGAAGCAAGCAAGGCGAACGAAAGCAGAGTATTTACGAACCTAAAGGCTCTTGCAGGCTCCGACATGGATACAACGGAAAAGGCAATGAGCAAGGGCCCGACTATGTAATTAGCATCGGCGGGAGCTCCGATCAGACCGAGAACCGCGGGTGCAGTCATGAGCCAGACGCCGAGAAAGATAGACAAAACAAAATTCCAAGGGCAAGTGAAGCCGAACCTTGAAAAACCTTTTCGAGCAATCGGAAGTCCTTGAGTTGCCGAAGCTGCAGAAGAATCCCCCCCCCAAAAAACTTTCCAAAACCCGCGACCTTCCTTTTTAGCCCGATAAAGAAGTCCCATTACGGCAACCATTTCGGGGATCGTCAAAAGCACCATAACGATCATACACACTGCGGTGGTAAGACATATACCGCACCAAGCCCCTACAAGTACGGGCTGGGATACGATCAGCAAAATACTGACCATACCTGCAGGTACAACCATAAGACCGAAAATGCCCGCAAGCCAAGGCATCGTACGCCATCTGCGGCTGCTACCGAGCCAGCCGAGCAAGAACTCCACGGAGTAAACAAGGGCACCGAGACCCGCATCGGAGATCGGGAACGATTTAGCAAGACTTGAAGTGATCACTTTAACCGTCCCGTCTCCGAAGAAGGGATCGACAACGTGATGAATATATCCGAGCTGATATGCGGCCATGTACCTTGCAAGAAACCAACATACTGCCGCGAGAGAAACCGTAACAAGTCTCGGCCCCCATTCGGACGGGTTGAACGACCATCCGGGAGGATTTTCCGCTCCTTCTTCCTTATCGGCACCCTTCATTCCGGGAATCAGGAACGCTACAATGATGACAAGCATACCGACTAAAGTGTCGTTCAGATAGGAAGCTCCTTCGGGCGCCCAAAAAACTAAAGGTGCGAATTGAAGCCAAAAACCGACGGCAACGGCAGAAAGGGCAAAAACTTTTTTCGAGGTTTTATAAGATGCGAGCCCGAGAACAATCAGTAAAATCCCGGTAATCGGATCCGAAATCCATATTTTCGAGCACTGATACCCGAACGTTACGGGCGCCGAGGCTAGCCAAAGCCCGAGCGCCGAGATTAAAAGAGCCGTCTTATTTTTCATTATACTCATCACGATTTTTGTTTAGCTACCCACGAAGGCGCTTCAAGTTTATTTTCATGGTACCAGGCAAGAGGTTCTTTCTTGAGTTCTTCGATCCAAAGAGGAAGAACTTCTCTAAGATGCCTTTTAGGTGTCCATCCGAGCATTTTTTTAGCTCTGGCAACGGAAACTTCATAGTGATCGTCCGCTATGTCGATCATCCAGGGTTTGATAAAGGTCTTTTTGATGAAGGGGATCTTCTGTTTTAAAAAGGCTCCTATCTTAGCAATGGGTTTGGGAAGAGCGATCGTTTTCCACTCTTTTCCGTAAATGAGTCTTGAAAACTCTCTTTGGAGTTCGTCGTAGCTCATTGTCTCTTCTTCCGTAATCAAAAGAATCGTTTCTCTCGGTAATTGCTTTCTTTTTTCTACACAAAGGGCTATCGATTCGATTACGTCGTCCATATGTACGTAAGGAGCGCCGTGGGAGAGATTACCCGCAAACACATGCCCTTCGAGTTGATTTTCATAGATCCGTTGGATCTGGTTCGAAAGAGGGATCGAGTGACATCTGTCGTCATATACTCCTGCAATCCTTAAAGATACCGTCGGAATTACGGAAGATGCTTCGTGCATTAAAGCTTCAACCATAACTTTAGACTTCGGATAGTCCCAAGAAGGAGCTACGGGGGAGTCTTCGGTGATTTTTTCTCCCGGTTTACAAGGAGCTTGCACGAGCATCGTGCTGGAAAAGATAAACTGGTCACAATCGAATTTTTTGAGATTATCCAGGATTTTTTTCGTACCGTCAACGGTGATTCTTTGGTAGTTTGACCAAGCCCCCCCCGTAAAACTGTAGTAAGCTGCCAAGTGCACAAAAGAAGTAATTTTATTTCCGTATTTCTTTCTTACGTAGTCCATTCCTTCGGCAACGCTCTCTTCCGAACTAACGTCTACGTTGACCAGCTCAACTCCCGGAAGATGTCCCGATAAAAAAACGTCAAATCCTACAACCTGATACTTTTGTGAGAATCTTTCGGCGAGCCTGAAGCCGATCCGTCCGCTGCACCCCGTAATGACAATTACTTCTTTTTCCATCGCCAACCTCTAATTAATTCAAACTTTAATTTGTCATAATTGAATTAATTATTCAATAGAAAAGTAAAACTTTATAACAATTAATTATGCGAAAGAGAAAAGAAAGAATAATCCAAACTACAAGATCGACCGTTCCAAAATAACAACCCTTATAAGTTATGGAAGATACGGCGTTAATTTCTCGGGAATTCTCTTAAGAGGTCTTTTTCAGTCCGGCGATTTGCTCTTTAAAGCGGCTTAATTTTTCATTATAAGTTCCGGGATCGAGCCCCCGAGCAAGCGCTTCCGCAGACTTAAGACCTTCGGGAGAAAGGTTCTCTAATTCTTTAAAAACCTCGAACAAATTCTCCCAACTATTAAGAGGAAATAACTTGGCGATCTGAAAGAAACCGGAAATTTCCGGGAGATTTTTGTTCAAATCGGAAAATAATTTCTTTTGCCGATCCTCCGTATTTTGGGAATCGTTCCAACTCTTAATCATTTCAATCTCCCTATTTCGGTCGGTATCTTGGGCAGTCTGACAAGCCAAACTCCGAATTAAAACGTCTTTCTTTATACCCCATTTGATTAAATCTAGACGTTTTGCCAAGTCCGTCTCAACATCGGCAGCGGCGAAAATCTCCTTTAGAGCAGCGCCCGTGACTCCGTAAGCTCGCAAATCTGAAAGAATTTCTCCGTCTTCCAGATATGTTAAATACTCCCCCCCTCCCAGCAGGTATAGAGCTTTTCCCAAAGAAATTTTCGTTTCTTTCGTCGTTTTCCAGTTTCGGCTATAGAAAACCTTCGGAAATAGATTGCAAACCTTCAGTATCCCTCTCAAAATAGGCTTGTCTTGTTCCCTATTGGCTTTTAGAATCAGATCCAATCCGAGTGCTTGAATATTTTGTTTTTTTGTATCATCCAACAAGTCACGGTGGCTTTTTAGCTGTTTTGCCTCCCATGCATCTCTATTTCCGAAAAGATCTCTCGCGATTCTAAGAGTTTTTCCGCTCACATTCTTGCCCGGGGAATTTAAATCTTTGCTTAATGCTTCCGTTAAGCGTTCTAAGTGTTGGAAGTTTATATTGCTCACGAAATCCCTCTCTTCCTAACTGCTTATTTTTTAGTCTGAGACAATACTCCCGCCGTGACTGCGAAGCGCATCCCCTCTTCCATCGTCATAGAAATCGGTTTAACGGAAGACCGAGGCAGGATCACGGTATACCCGCCTATCTGGTAGCTCATAGGAAGGTAGACTGCGATATCTCCTTCTTTTGCGACACCTTGGGGAATGTCAAGAAATTCCTCTCTCGTGATAATTCCGAGCAGTTTCATACCCGATATTTCAACCATCACCACTTTCCCCTCTTTTCGATTGTCCTTCGAGCGAAAATAGCTCATCATCTCGGTGATCGAACTGTATAGAGTTTTGACAAAAGGGATTCTCTTGAGCATTCTCTCAAACATTTTAGAAATTCTTTGAGAAAGCCAGCTGTTAATCAGCATCCCGATGATGAAAATCAAGATAAGAGCAACCAAAATACCTAGCCCCTTGAAATAATGGCACGGGGCAACAACCGTTTCCACTATGGGCTTGAACATCGACTCCAGGGTGTTGAAAAGCCACACAAGCAAGACAAGAGTCAATGCAATCGGCGCTATCGCAAGAAGTCCTCGCTTAAAAATCTTACCCACTACCCACTCCTTGAGTTAAAAAAGAATCGAGGTTAGTTGTACCGGAACCCTCGGACACCGTCAACATATATACCTGTTACCGCGTGTACGGCAGTTGCCAATAAGGATGAGACCAATCCTTTTCATACTCTCCCGTGACGGGGCTGTAAATTTTGGCAGGATCTATGTTCTCTCCGTATCTCTGCTGCAAATACTTCTTCGTCTCATTCGGAACAAACGCTTCGATACCGTCAAAGTTTGCTTTTTTTAGGGGAAACACGTACGAGAAAGGAGTTTGCATCACAAAACGCCTTTCTCTAATTTTCCAGGACTCGGGTAAAAAAACACAATCCCCGTTCGAAAGAATGGAACTGATCGAATGCGTCTCTTCGTTTATCGCAAAATGATAAATATCTATGAGAGACCTGGTTTCTTTCACATACACTTTTAAATAGGTATTGGGCTTATCGCGACTCGACCAGTCTTGCACCGCATACTTTTCGGGGTCGAGACTCGAAAGCACGCTTCTAACATTTTCCGAATCTTTTTGCAAAATTGCGATATCCACGTCCCAATCCCAAGGAATATTGCCGCCGTATCTGTACGCTCCGAGACATGTTCCGCAATCCAGCCAATAAGTAAGGCCGGCTTCGTTTAAAAGAGAAACCATCGCTTTGAGAGCTTCTTTTTCCGATTTTAGCTTACTTGCGTCTCCGGGTCTTCTTTCATAGCGTTGACAATCCGCAGGCTGAGCCGTTTCGATTCTAACGGGCTCGATCCCGATCGATCCGTAGTATTCGTCATGAAGAGTTAAAAGGGAACCGCCCTTTGCTACCGAGGTTGCGATCTTCTCGTACTTTTCTCTTGTAACGGAAGAGAGGAGGGAAAACCCCTTAAGGACGCTGCCGACTAAGAGAGAAGAGGGAAGAGCGCAGTAAGCCGATGCCGTCTTCCACCAGAAGGCGGGATCGGCGTAATCGAATCTTTGCTCAAGTGCGTATCCCATCCTCTTTCCGTCTTCGGAAAGAACCGGTTTTGCCGTCTTTCCCGCGAGCAAATATTGCACGGGAGCGAGGCAAACGTTCGCTGCCGTTTCCACCCCTTTCGCATCCGAGGCGGAAACGTTCAAAAAGGGATTGCCGCAAAGGAGGTGATAAGCCCCCGTTGCAGGAAGACCTATATATACAATCCAATTTGAAAAACTTTCGCAAACGGCGCTTATATTCATAATTAACTTCCTTGTAAAAAGCATACCATATCGGGAGGAGAATATTTTTCCAAGCGGAGAGTGTTTTTCTAAAAAAGTGTTTGTAAAATTCCCCCCTCTCTTTTATGAAAGTGTTTTTACTGCATTAAAAAGGGACCCCGGATGTCTTTATTTGCACAGCTTCCGACAGTGGTTAGCTACTACACGAAAAACACCCCTTATGAAAAAGAAGTATTGAACCTCATAGCTTCTTGTGAAGAGTTCGGGATAGACTACCTGATCGAAGGTGTGGAAGACGGGGGCAGCTGGGAAAAAAACTGCGCTTTGAAACCTCACTTTTTACAAGAAAAATTCCGTCAGCTCGGAAAGCCCGTATTATGGGTGGATGCCGATGCGGTGTTCTTACGGCCCATGGAGTTTGAGGAGTTCATGTTTTGTGACCTAGCCGTATTCTTTGATGAAAAACAAACGGATCCCCGATTCAAAGTGCGGGCGGGAACGCTCTATGTGAACGGCAATCAAAAGGGGCTTGAAGCTCTCGAGCTTTGGCGCTGCCAATCCGAAAAAATCAGACGGTTTGAAGAAAGGGACCTTCCTTTCCAAGATCAGGTCGGTTTGTATTTTTCCGTTCTTGCAAATCCCGGCATTCGGATAGGGAATCTTCCTTTAAAATACTGCAAGGTATTCGACGAAGACTCGGGCAAAATTGACCCTTCGGAGGTTGTGATCGAGCATAGGCAAGCCTCGAGACGCTTTCACACGAAAAAAGACGACATGTGGGAACCTGTAAACAGGAGTCTTCGTTGAAACACCCCTACCTTTCCCATTGCAAATGGAACACCGAAGTCCCTATCGCGGGCCAAGGCTTTGTGGTGGCAGCAGACGTAAGTCAAGAATGGCTTCTTCCCTGGTGGTTTGAAAATTACAAAAAATACAATAACCTACCCGTTGCCTTTGTCGACTTCGGTCTTTCAAAAGAGATGAAACTTTGGTGCGGGGAGAGAGGGCATTACATCCATCTTCCGGTAGCGGATATTTTCGTGTCGGAAAGAGACGCTTTCCCTCCCGAAAAAGCCGCAGCACTGGAAAAAGAGTTCGGCAAAAGATTTTGGCTCTGCAGAAATGCTTGGTTTAAAAAACCGCTTGCTTGTCTGCAATCCCCTTTTCAAAAATCGGTATGGATGGATCTCGACTGCGAAATCAAAGGCCGTTTGGATCCCCTCTTTTCTCATCCCTTACCTCCTCTCGAAGTAGGTCTTGTCAGAGAATATAAGGGAAGCGTGGAAATCGGGGTCAACTCGGGGGTGATCTTGTTTGAAAAAGGAGCTCCTCTGATCGAAGATTGGGCGATTGAGTCGGTGGAAAACAACGGCTCGTATCCCGGGGATCAAGACGCGCTCTATACCCTTATCCTGAGGAAGAAAGTCTCGTTTACAACCATTCCTACCGTCTATAACTGGAGTCGTCTCTTCCAAGATAACGATAAAGCCTTAGTAGTTCACTGGCACGGCAATCACGGCAAGGTGATGATCAACCACCTGGTACAAAAAGCATTGCTCGGCTCACTTGAATAAGTCGTCAAACCCTTTCGAGCTACCTCGTTTCTTCTCTTTATACTCGCCGAGCGGAGAAAAATCATCGCAAAGGTTCCCTTTTGATCGATCGGAAATCAGTTCGGTGCCGGGTATCTTACACTCGTTAGTCCTTCCGAGTTGATGATGTTTACAGTTCCTGCAGCAATGCAGATAAGCTCCGCACGCCTCGCAAAGAGCCCTAAACGAAACTTTTTCAAGATCCAACCCGGCTCCGCAACTCCAACATTTCATAGACCGTTCCCTTTACGTTACAAGGTATTTGGCGTTTTATTTTTGAGCAACCTTTTCATCGGAGTTATCACGAAAAGCTTTTTTCAAGGGCAAGATAGTTCGTTCGCTCGCCGATTCCCCTCGGTTCACCTATCGTTATCTGCAGAATGCCCTCCTTAAGTGTAACGCCCGCAGGTTCTTGATCGGAAATTTTAACTTGCGTAGGAAGCCCGTCTCTTTTAAAAGTCCTAAACCCCTCTTCGGTTCTTAAAAGAACGAACTCTTTATTTCCGTAAAAAGAATAGCTACCTACCTCCATTTCATCGGGTAAGTTCTGACCGGCGTCAGGGAGTCCAATTTTAAACTCCAATTCCGACTTTTCGACTCCGTCCGGAGTATCCCGTGCAACGGTTATTTTTAGGTTGTCCTCTTTCGAAACGGGTATAGTCTGCCCGACAACACAAGAAGCCCCGGGCTGAAGCCCTTGGAGTTTTTTCTCTACAGGAAAGGCCTCGAATTGCTTATCGATAACGGGGAACACGGTTTTAACCAATCCCTTTTCCGTGTTTTTGATAACGATTACGCTATACTTTTCCTCTACAGTACTATTCTGATAGTTCTGATATTTACTCATTGAAACAAAAGTGCGGATGTCTCCTACTTTGACATCATCAAAGCGCTCTATGAATGTTTTGATTTTGCTTGCATCACTTTCATCGTGATTGCTAAGTTTAACAATCGCACTTTGATATCCTTTATCCGTTTTCTTCAATACCAGTATTTTGTCGCCGAATTGTTCTGCGATTACTTTTCCTTGGTTTAGAAGTTCAGCTTTATATTCATATTCCTCCAAAGCTTCTACGTCAATACCGCTTTCATTCTTTGACAGTACAAGCGTTTTATAGTCCGACGGCGTAATAAGGTTTTGTTGTTTCGAAGTTGCAGGAATTATAGCTCTTCCGAAAATTCCCGTACGGGTTGTTCCCTTCGTTTTTGGTTCGTCGAGATTGATAAGCCGAGCCTCTCCGTTTTTCAAGGAAGTTAGGTTCATTTTCGAGCTTCCGAACATTCTTTTAAAAACCAGTAAATCGTTGTCTTTTCCGTCAATATTGACCGTTACTCTTTCAGCCAATCCCAAAGACTTCATCGTTCGTTCGTAATAGCTTTCTTCGTCTTTTTTGAGTACCCTACAAGCAAGTTTATCGATGACTTTATTCTCAAATGTAAGCTGAAGATTATTCCATAGTTTACCTTTTTCAATACTAAAACTCGGAGGAAGACCTACAGAACCGGAACCGATAGGATTCGACATAAAACAAACCTTTTTTATCTATATTCAATTAATTAACAAATACAATAAACTGAATATAGATAAAAGAAATACTTATAATTTCTATTTTTTATCGATATTTGCAATGAAAGAACCGACTTCCCGTATTATGTCGTCATGAAAGCAGGGGCAGAAGTTATGCCCCATCTCTTCTATGAGTAAAAGCGTACTTCCGGGAATCGACGCAGCGAGATGCTCCGCGTGATCTTTGGGAAAAAGAGGGTCGTTTCCTCCGTGTATCACAAAGGTGGGAATTTTGATCTTTCCTTGGGTATCTCGAATTTGTTCCAAGGAGGATAAAAGCGCGGTTCTATGCCTTAAAAGAGCCTTATAGGACCTTTGCCGTACAATACTAACCGCCATCAAGCGAGCGTAATGGAAACTTGGAAAAGAGACCCTTTTTCCGTTCAAAATCCGCCATCCCAAGATGTGCTTCCTTAGTCTCTTTATGAAGGCAAAAGGGGAGATAGCTTCCACTTCTTTTACCCAGTTAAACCATTCGAGTTCGGGACGGGAAAGAGCAAAGTTCTTCTCTCTCTCTCCACGGATTGCGGCGGCGACGGGATAAAAATCATTTGTCGTTGCGATTAAAGTAAGAGATAAAACCCGGGACGGAAAATGCACTGCGGCAATTTGCGCAATCGCTCCCCCCATAGATATACTCATAAAGTGGGCGGCAGAGAGGGAAAGGGCATCTAAAAGACCTATTGCATCGTTTGCCATATCGAGGAAGGTATACGGAATATCGGTGTAGGAAGAAAAGCCGGTATCTCTTTGATCGAATCTGATGACGAAAAAACCGAGACTCGCAAGCTTCTTGCAAAAAGTTTTCGTCCATATGATCCCTTGGCATGCAGCTCCCGTCAAAAGCAAAAGGGGCGGATTCTTTCGATCCCCGAAAGAATCGTACCAAAGCTCCATTTCTCCTACGCGCTCTACCCGTCCTCGACACCCGACAAAAGAACAAATCTTGGAGAGCGCGGGGGATTTACAAATACGACCTGAACAGGAAATCATCCGTAAGCTCCCCAAATTATGTTGTTGAAAATATGCAACGGCCTATTTATAGTTTCCATTTATAAGCGAAATCGGAAAACTAAAATGAAAGCAAAAAGCGCATTATATATTTTTCTTCTTCTTTCTCTTCGGGGCGCGGCCAATCCTTTCCTCATCGACTTCCCGGTCAAAACCGAGATTACCCAAGACGATTATATAGAAATTCAAAAAAAACTCAAAGCGATTGATATTAATTCCGCTTTTAACGAAATGTATCCCGCGACCCCCCCAAAGAAATTTTTCAAACCCTGGTCTCACGCAATCGCAACAAAAGACGATTTCTACAGGAGAATTTCCAAGGCTCTTTCCCAAACGCTTATCGACCCCGAAAAAGGAAAATTCCCCGTTAAAGAGCTTGTGAAAATCGGCAACGGAGGACCGAATTGCATCGTCTCCTATGCAAGCTTAAACGGAAAATATGCAAGTTTGATCGCCGACCTACCGGGAGAACTGGAAGAGCTCGGTTTTAACGGTTATCTTCTGTATAGAGTCGGAGGATTTCCGAATCCGACCGGCAAGGAGATCCGGTATTGCGGCGTTCCCTACAGTTTTAAAATATTTTCGATCGTCGAAGCGCACAAGATGGGATTTGATAAAGTCCTCTGGATCGACTCCGCTTTTTTCCCTTTGAGAGACCCGACCCCTCTTTTTGAGTGGATCGAAAAAAAGGGATGCTTCATCAAAGCGCACCACTCCATGACGAAATTTGTTTTACCAAAAACCGTCGACTACTTGAAAACTGTAACAAAGGTCAACGTCCTCAAAGTTCCCCACGTTACGGCTCAGATCATAGGATTTGACTTCAAACACCCGAAAACGGAAGAGTTCATCGAGAAGTACTACGAACTTGTCGATCTCGGACTCCCCTTTTTCTCCTGCTTCCCCGAAGAATTCGTGTTCAGCGCAATCACGGCAAGAAACCCTGCCGACTGGCCTGCCCAGCCCTTCACAAACGTCTCGATTTCGGAACTGAAGTTGAAACGTATAGAAGACTGCAGAAAAGACGGGTATTTCTTTTTACAGAAAGATCACTGATGAAAAAAAAGATTTTCTTCTTCCTGCTTCCCGCGGTTTGTGTGGCAAACCCTCTTTTCATCGATATCCCCCCGAAAAAAGAATTCGAAGAGGAAGATTTTGTTGCCTTGCAAAATACGCTTCGAACGGTAGATATACGCCCCGCCATCGACGCTATTTACCCCAAAGACATCCCCTTCAGCTGGCCTTGGCAAAAATCCCCCGTCCGCAAAAAATCCGATTTTGAAGGGCGTATCTCAAGGGGTGTCAGACAAACGGTAATCGACCTTCCAAACGGCAAGAAACCGATCAAGCAACTCATTAAGATCAATAAGGGGGGAGATCGCTGCATCGTAAGCTTTGCTTCTTATGACGGGGTGTATCCCGATCGGATTCAATCCATCCCGGAAGCTTTAACAAAGACGGGGTTTGACGGCTATTTCCTCATGATGATCGGCGGCTTTCCCAATCCGACGGGGGAAGAAGCTTCCTACGCCTCCGTTCCCTATTCCTTTAAAATTTTTGCTCTTCTCGAAGCGCAAAAGCGGGGATTCGATAAAGCTCTTTGGATCGACTCCTCCTTTCTCCCCCTTAAAAATCCGGATCCCCTGTTTCAAAGGATTGAAAAAACCGGCTCTTTTTTTCAAAAAAAAAAGAACGGCAGTCGCTACCTTCTCTCCGCAACCCGGAACATCCTTCTCGAAAAGACGGGCATCGACATGTACAAAACCGATTGTATACGAGCAAGGGTTATAGGTCTTGATTTCCGAACGGATTCGGTTAAGACTTTGATCCGGGAGTACTACGAACTGGTCAAGCTCGGCACCCCTTTTTTTTCCTGCTTTCCCGAAGAGTTTGTACTCGGAGCCTTGGTTGCCAAACACCCGGAAGATTTTTCTCCCGAGCTTTTCCCTGACCTCGTACAACAAGAAACCAAACAAAAAAGACCCTCCGTACACAAAGAGTCTTTTTTCTTGATGCGGAAGCACTAAGGCGTTCTAGATAAAACTTTATTTCACAAAATCTTGACGTCGAGGTTTCCTTCTGCATCCCTACTTACCTCATATTTTGCCCCGTTTCCGTCCGAGAGAGGAACAAGTCTTAAACCGGAAATCTCTTTCCTTGTAAGGTATTCTTCGGGAATACGGACCACTTTGACCACGTCATTTTTTTTTAAAAGCACATAAGCAACGCTTTTGTCCTCCGATTGTATAATCTCCGGAATTCCATCGGGAATACTTTCAAGGTTTTTTATTGGAACGACATCTTTCTGTTCATTCGTCTCACTACCTCGAGTGAATGCTTTCAACTTATATTGTTTGCGCGAAATCTTCTTGCTCTCAATGTCTGCTGATCCTTCCAAATAAGTCGAGACGTAGGAATTGGTAGCCGAATCGAATTGAATCTCACCGGTCTTTTTTGTATCACCGGAGCTGTTTAAATCTTCATTCGAAATGACTACATTAGATGTTTTTCTACCGGTAGGATAGAACACATTCTCAGTCTCGGGTTGATCGACAACTTCCTGATTCTTGGGAACCTCAAACGAGCTGCCTAATAGCTCCTCAAGCAATTGATTTTCCTTTCGATCTGCTATTGCATTATTAGACAACTTTTCAATTTCCCGGGCTCTTGTTTGAACTTCATCGGGAGGGGACTCCGTAAAATACAGATGAAGATCCCCGTTCCTCTCTTTTTTGGAAAGAACTATGGATCTTTGAGTGCCGTCTACTTCAAAGGGAATAACCTCGGAATATCTTCCGAAAAACTTGGGGAACCCGGGGACTTTAGGAATCTTGCGATTAAGCTTATCCTCGGCATTTAATACTGCATCGTATAGATTTTTTAGCGGGCTCGGATCCGAAGGCTTCTTTCCTTCTAAAGGACCCCCGGCGGCAAATAATTGATCGATTAATCCTAAGATTTTTTGATCGTTTGTAAATTTTTCCAAATTACTCTTGCTTCCTCCGAAAATCTTCAAATTGGAAATGACTACACTTACATTTTTTTGGCCGGTAGCATCCCGCACCGTCTCAATCTTAGCCCATCCTCTTCTGACGGCGAAGTCTCGATAGGCATCTAAAATTCCCAAATTGAAAGACTTGTCTTTCAAAACTTTACAAGCTATTCTATCGACTACGGTATCACCTATCTTAACCTCAAGGGTATTTCCCGAGGGAGTAACGGAAGAATTCACTTTCGAGAAATTTTCCTGAGTGGAGTTTCGAACCGACATAAAAACGCCTAATAATTGATGAAAAAATATATGAAAGTTTTTTACTTTCAAAAATTCTAAAAAAACTACACTAGTCGATTTGAACTATTTGCCGCCTGAGAACTTCGGAGGTTACCTCACCGTCTTCAGCTTTCGTGATCTTGTAGCGCACACTGCCGTCCGGAGATGTAATTTCGGTCGATTTTAGAGTGCCGTTCATAAAAGACTCCGGAATACGAGTCAACTCGACAAGATCGTAAGAGTTTTGTCCTTTCTCATCATCGCGAAATTTTTCTATAAGCACCGCGTACCCCACTCCTTCATTATTGCTTATGACAAAAGAGTCTCCCGTATCTAACTCATCTATGTCTTCAATTTTCGGCACCGGAACGGGAAGCACTCCCCCCCATCCTTTTTCAGTCTTGGTCGCCACGCAATACGATCCGTCTTCATTTACAATAAAACCAACTTCCTCGATGTTTGGGGTGGTTTCTTCTCTGTTTACTTCCGAGGAAGAGTTAAGCGACTCAATAGCTTTTAGGGTGTCGGGAGAGAATGCAAAAGGAGGAAACTCCGGATTTAGGTAAGCATTACCTTCCGTTTCTTTATGCTTTGTTTCTTCGGTTACTTTAAAAGACGCCTGAAGATCACCTTTCTCATTCGTTGAAAGGATGATTTCTTTACCCTCAAAAGTGAAGGTACAGGGTAGGGTTTCATCCTCCGCTTTTATGGTCTCGTATAGGGTTACTTTTTCTTTCAGCTCCAATCGTTTTCCGAATCCGGAAGCAAGTTGATCTACGAGTTTGACTACTTTCTCATCTCTGGAATTTCCCGCCCGTAAAACTTCGAATCCTCTTTCTTGTTTCTTTATTTTAAACGAATCGGGCCATGCGTCGATCTCTTTTTCTTGCCCCTCGGGCAAATTGTTAATCTCATCTAAAGTTTCTTTGGTTAACTGTAGATTTTCCGGTAGACCCCGGATGGAAAAAACACCGTAAGAAGGATGATCTTCTGTTCCGGCATTCCTTATGTATCTATACTCCCCCTTTTGAAAAAAGCAAAAGGGCTTATTGTCTTTCGTGCCCTCTTCTAATTCCTCCGTCAGAGGGAAAGCTAAAAGATTATCTCCTGCTTTCGAAAGGAGAATCTTTTTATCATAAGCGTCGAACACTTCAGCTTTATCCTCACTTAAGAGGTTCGCTTTTTGTTGTATGGATTCATATAAGACTTTCTTCTCTCCAAAACTCAATTTCTTCCCGAATCCGGAAGAAAGTTGATCTACGAGTTTCGTGATTTTCCCGTCTCTCGACTTTTCTGTAGATAAAGGCAGGAATGTTCCGTCTTTCTTTTGTATTTTAAATGAATCGGGCCATGCGTCTATTACTTTTTCTTGCCCTTCCTTTAAATTGTTGAGATCTATTAAAGTCTCATCCGTTATCTCGGATTCCCGGGTCCCCCGGATGGGAGAAGTTACATAAGAGGGCTTTTTTGCATCCCCTTCTTTCTTGATAAGATAGAGCATGTCGTTTGCATAAAAGCAAACGGACTCGCCTCGGGCCACCTTGTCTTTTAATTCGCTTGTCATGAAACCTGCGACTAAATTACCGTTCCGATCTCTTGTCAGAACAAGCTCCTTCTCGTCGAAAGGTATCACTTCAGTTTTCGTTGTTAAAAGCTCCGAAGGTTCTTTTATCGGCCAAATATGATGGCGCACGAACGACTCTCTCAGCTCAAAATTTGCTTTGCCGACTTCATATCGTTTTTTCTCGCTATCCATTGTTGAGGTCAAACTTCGATCATGTTTTGCCAGAGTTTTGTATAAAGCTTTCATTTTTTCCGGGTTGTTTCCCACCTGCGGAGCAAGCTCGTTTACGAGGTTCAAAATTCTCAGATCGCTCCTCAATTTCTCCGCTTGACTTCTACTCCAAGGGAAAATTTTCAAATTCGAAACGGTTACTTGGATTTTTCTATTGTCGGTTTCAACCGTCTCCGTCTTAGATAACCCCAAATACTCCGTGATTCTCCCGTGATAAAGTTGTACGGTTTGCTCGGAAAATCCGAGCAAATTCAGCCACCCTTTGTTTTCGGAACCTTTTTTGAGCACTCGGCAGGCTATTCTATCGACTACCGCGTTATCTCCTATCTTAACTTCAATCGAGTCCCCTTGAATCTTATTTTCCCTAACGGCAAGATTTACTTTTGGAATTGACATACAAAACCTACGCGGCAGCTTATATAGTTAAATGTAAACTATCACAAGATCATCTAAATATCAATTCCCGAAGAAGAAAATTAATCAATTATATTTGATTTTAAAAAGCTTAAATAGCTTATAATATTTCAATAACTCAAGTTGGTGTCGGCGATAAAGTTCCCGTTATTCGCCAGCGGAAGATACGGCCTGCAGCCCGGGGATTTCGATCCGAAGGAGTACGTAAGAGCTATGCAGACGTTGGCTGCATAGTTTTTCGACTCGGAAAAAGCCGAACCGCTTCGAGAGCCCATATACATACCGTCCCCTTGAAGACTTAAAGAACGGGTAAGGGGAGCTTGGAAAGCCGCGCCTAAAATATAGGCCCCGGGCCTTCCGGATTCAAACATAAGGCCTTTTCTGTAGGGAGTACCGCCCCATAACATGATTTCGCCGTTGTTATTAAAGATGTGACGCCAAAAGGCGTTGACTTGACTGATCGCCCTGAATTCAACCCCCATACCGTAGAAGCTGTTGCGAGCCGTCGTTGTGCCGTAAGAACCCCAGAGACCGAACTCGTTCTTCTTTTTATATATATACCCAAGCTGAGCTCGCACCTGCTGCATCGTAGGGCTCAAACCGAATACGCCCGCTTTTCGATTGAAAGACCAATCATATACAACGCCGCCGTTCACACCGGAAAGATGCGGAGTACGGTAAAAAAAACCCGTCGTAACAAACCCTTGTTGCTGCACTGCTTTCGAATCGGTCGACCCTCTCCCGTCCCAGTCATAAACCCCGTAACTCCATCCGCCTTGTATTCCGACGGATTCCGAAGTTTTCGGAATGGCCGCGGATAGGTTCATCCCGAAGTACGCCCCCAAATTCCCTCCCCAACTTCCGTCGGGCAAGCTGCGGAAACCGTCAAACGCTACAAACACCTCTCCGCCAAGCGGGAATATAATCGACTTTTTCGTCTCTCCGTTTTGCGCTTCCGTAGGAGCGGAATCCGCTTGTAACAAAGAAAAACATGAAAAAGACACGATAGATAGGGAGTATACGAGTACACGCATGGCAAAAAAATCTCCGAAGGATTACAATTTGATAAATATATTTATTAATATTAAAATTCAAATAATTTAAAATTAATTATTATAATAACTCAAAAAGAAAAACAATTAACCCGGAAGGGTTAAGATTTTCGAATCGAAACAAGATCCTCTCTTGCCCGTACGAAAAAACGACCTAAAATATAAAAATCTAATTATCAATACGTTAGAAAACCTTCACTATCCTTCCACAAAAGGATAGAACCGTATATTCTTATCCTTATAAGAAGGGATACAATATGACGTCTATCGTACGGACTTTGCAAGAAGAGTTTCATGCGGCATTAACTTTGACCGGAAGCAGCACTCCCGGATCTTATCAATTTCCCGAGGCCAAAAACATCATTAAAGTCGCCGTAGGCATGAGACGCTCGGGTAAAACATACTTTCTGTTTCAAACCGTCAGACAATTGTTATCGGAAGGCGTAGCCCTCGAGCGTATTTTGTTTCTTAATTTTGAAGACGACAGAATCCTACCGACGGATCACAAGTTCATGGGGCAAATGATTGATGCTTGGTATACCTTATATCCTCAAAATCACAATCATTGCTGCTATCTGTTTCTTGACGAAGTCCAAAATGTGGAAGGATGGCCTCTTGTTCTAAGAAGAATGCCGGATACGAAAAACATTCAAATTTATGTAACGGGCTCTTCCGCAAAACTATTAAGCAAAGAAATTGCCCCCCCCTTCGCGGCCGTTCTTTATCTGTTGAAATCTTACCCTATAACTATCCTGAATATTTAAAAGCTCACGGCCCGGAGCTCCCTTCGGAACCGATCGGGCAAAGAACTCTCGATCATCACCGGAGCTATTTATTGAAATACTTTCAATCGGGCGGATTTCCGGGAGTTCAGTTCATTCCCCCGAACGAGCAACTGGAAACTTTGCAAAACTACGTAGAGACGGTCATCTTTAGAGATATAATCGAGCGTCATCAGATTAGTAATACATCCCTAATGAAATATTTTATCGGCTTTTTACTTAAAAACATTGCAGCTCCGTTTTCCGTTAACAAGTTTTATAATGACATCAAAAGCCGAGGGCATAAAGTGGGCAAAGACACTTTATATTCATATCTCACCTACCTTGAAGATGCCTTTCTTGTCTTTGCCGTACCGGTCTTCACGGAATCCGTTCGTCATATGCAAACCGTCCCAAAGAAAATATATGCTATTGATAACGGCTTAATCCTTGCCAATACCTTCAACTTTTCCGGAAACTTCGGGAAACTGCTCGAAAATCAAGTGTATTTGGACCTGCGCCGGGAAGAGAAAAAAATTTTCTATTATATTGCCTCCGACGGATATGAATATGAATGACCCAAAAACCCTCGAACGGGAAACTCGAGCCTTGGGACAAGCCAAGCAGGAGCTTGGCTTCCGGGGCAGACTTTTGGATTGTGCCGATTACTTGCGACGCTTTGCTTCTTCAAACTAATCGAAGAAATGTATAAAAACTTTTTTTATTTCCCGTGCCCTGCGATATACCGAAGAGAGTCTAGGAAAAAAATAGGTTAAACGCGCATTATAGAGTATTATCTACAGTTCGTTAAGGATGGCCCTCTTGCCGGAAACCGAAAAAACCGTTTTTTTAGACGTCAAGAATGTACTTCTCCGTTTTGACGTAAAAAAGATGCAAAAACAAATAGCTGATTTTTGCGGAGTACGGCAAGAGACGATTCAAGACACCTTAAGCAAGACGGGCTGGGGAGAGAAATACGAAAAAGGAGAAATTGACAGTAGAACTCTTTTTCATTACCTACCCGAAAACATTCGGGGACAAAAAGGTTTCCCCGCATGGGTCGAAGCGGTATCAAACGTTTTTCAGCCGAATGACCCAATCGACATGCTTGTGAAAGAACTTAAAAAAAACGGAATCAGGCTCTTTATTCTATCCAACATCTGCGAGATGCATTTCAGCTACGCTTACACGAGATTCTCCTCTTTTCATTTGCTCGACGGATACGTTTTATCGTATAAGACCGGAATGAAAAAACCGGATAAAAAACTGTATGAATATGCGATGGAAACCACCTCTTCCAAAAGGGAACACTCCTTTTTTGTAGAGGGAATTGAAGAATTTGCGCAGCAAGCTCGCCTACAGGATCTCGATTCCGAATCATACATCAACATAGACCTACTCCGCTCTCAACTAAAGAAGCGAAAGTTTTTGTCTTAAAAATAAGGACCTCATGAAGAAAAAAGCGAAGAAGGCCCCCGAGCTTGAAACCGTTACCGAAAGACTGAAAAAAACGTTTGAAAACCCCTCTTATACCGTTCTAACCAAAGGGGCCCTCTACGGCAAATGCAAATTTTCCAAAGAAGAAGTAAAAGAGGCCGAGGCGGTTCTTAGAAAGATGGAAAAAGAGTCTTTGATCGTTTATAAACACCCACACTTCCACATCGCAAAAAAAGAAAAACCCAAGGGAGAGCCCTTTAAGGGAATTTTCAGAGCCAACCCCAGAGGGTTCGGTTTCGTGATTTCGGATAATCCGAAACGGTTTCCCGAAGATGCGTTTATCGCTAAAAACTTCCTCGGAGGAGCCGTCGACGGCGACACGGTAGAAGTGGAAGTTTTTGAAGAGAGAAAAAAAGACAAAGGCCCCGAAGGGAAAATCATCCGTATAATCCAAAGAGGTAGATCCAGGTTTGCCGCTCTTGTTCATTTCATCGAACCGTCGGGCGTGGTCAATCTGTATTCCCCTCTTTTAGGTCCCAAAAAAATGATCCGCTCGGCAGTTCCGTTCAAAGGCACTCTTTCCTACGGAGACAGAGTGATTGTAAAAATTGTCGACTGGGGCGATAAACATATGCCGGTGCTTTGTGAAATCGAACAAGTTCTCGGTTCGATTGCCGATGCTTCGATCGACGTCATCGCCGCAACGGAAGAATTCCAAATAGCGACAAAGTTCCCTTTGTCCGTTATCAAGCAAGCCAAAGCGTACGGGAAAGCGGTAAAAGAGAAAGATTTGATCGGAAGAGTCGATCTAACGGGCACCGAGACTTTCACAATCGACCCCACGACGGCAAAAGACTTTGACGACGCTCTTTCCCTTTCGAAAAGCAAAGACGGTCATTATCACCTCATGGTGCATATCGCCGATGTTGCCCATTATGTAACGGAAGGCTCTCCTCTCGACGAAGAGGCTTCCGCACGTTCCAACTCCACGTATTTCCCGGGAGCTTGTATTCCCATGCTTCCCGAAGAGCTTTCCAACAACTTATGCAGCCTTAAACCGAATGTAAAAAGGCTTTGCGTATCCGTCTTTATGACTTTCGACGAAAAAGGAGATTTACTTCGTCACGAAGTGAAAAGATCGGTCATCAAAAGCGCCAAACGATTCACCTATGAAGAAGCAAAACAGGTTCTGGACGGGAAAAAGAAAAGTAAACACCTTCCGACGTTAGAGTTAATGGTGGAGCTGTGCCTTCTTTTAAAACAAAAAAGAAATCAAAGAGGCAGTATCGACTTCTCTCTGCCCGAAGTCGTCCTCGAACTCAACGCCGAAGGACAGCCCGAGTCGTTTAAACTTATAGAGTACGACATCACCCACCAGCTGGTCGAAGA
>Ga0116227_10001142_pt1 | contig 57724 bp, 55 predicted proteins | sample S1TSphgellanicum_FD_89693 | JGI IMG/M metagenome (GOLD analysis project Ga0116227, IMG submission 89693) | Host-associated microbial communities from peat moss isolated from Minnesota, USA - S1T2_Fb - Sphagnum magellanicum MG | ecosystem: Host-associated > Plants > Peat moss > Unclassified...
ATTTTTTTAAATTTTGTTTTTAAACCCCTTTTTTGGTTTAAGGTTTTTGGGTTCAGGTTTTTTTTTTTTTTTTTTGTTCCCCCCCTCCAAAATTTGTGATGATTAAGCTAATTTAGGTACTTAACCCCAAATTTAGGCCAATCTATCTATAAAGGAAGGTAGTTTGTTGGCCTTGCCTACTACCAAGGCAAAAAGGACATTGTGTTTAGATTCATTATAGAGTATAGTAGCTAGCTTAATGGATTTTGGCCCCTAGGTAATTAATAATAATAATAATAATAATAGGTCTATTTTTTATATGAGGATTTTTTATACATGATATTTTGGCTTGTGTTGAAACTTGAGATTAGTTTTAGGGTTATGATATCTTGAAGGATTTTTTGGTTTTCTTTTAGAAGATTTCTCTGAAGATTACATTTTTGCATGGTGGAATATTTGAGTTTCTGTAATTTTTCTTTTTGCCTTAAGATCCTTTTTAATAATGTAAATGGTGAGGCCACAATGTGACACACCCCCTTTGTTTTGTTTGTCAAGTTGATTGGGTGTGGAGGCTAGAAACACGCTTTTGGGAAAATCACATCTTAGTAATAGTGTCCAAGGGGGTGGTGGCATTTGGTGTGAATTTTGTGAACAAGGTTCATGATTTTTTGGTTTTTGGGTGTGGGAAAAAAAGGTTATTTGTAAAATGGAGAATGAAGAGATGTTGTACCTACCAAAAAGCTTCAACGGACTTCAAGATGTTCAAATATGATCCAATCACCATCCACCATTTGATTAAGTTAGTTGTAGGGTTTTCTGGGAAACTGCAAAGGCTCAACATATGTGTGCTTGCCAAGGTGGATGTGCTTTCATTTTTGAAAAAGTATGAGCCAAAGGCACCTGTTATGGACAAGATTAATGCAACTACGCTTTTGGAAGGTTTTCGCGGGCTAGTTGGTCAATTTTTGCCACCTATACGATTGCAAATTGATCATTCCACTTAAGTGATCGAACCTCCACCTAACCACACCTTGAACATAGATATCACACTTGTTGAGCTGTTTCAAGCACTAAAAAAACTACAAAGAAACAAGGTTGTTGGTTTGGATGGTATGAAAGCTGAATTCATTTTGGATGCGGGAGAGCTCTACACATGTCATTATTGACAACGTTCAATTGTTTTTTAGAGGAAGGCTTTCCAAAAGCCCTTTCCATTAAGGTGGTCCACACATTCTTTAAAGGGGGCGATGCTTCCAAATTTGACAACTATAGGGGGATAATAGTTGGGCCTATCCTAGCAAAATTGTTCACTATGATCTTGAACAAAAGGTTGAATAAGTGGGCTGAACAACATGGGCTGCGTGCCAAGGATCAAGCTAGGTTTTGCAAAGATTACCGCACTACTAACCAACTTTTCATATTGTGAACTCTGATAAAACAAAACAAGGCAAAAAAGAAGCCACTCTATTGTTGTTTTGTGGACTTGAGAAAAACGTTTGATATTGTGCCACATGAAATGTTTTGGCAGGTGTTGGTTGGCCTCAAGGTGGAAGGACATTTTTTGCAAGGCCTATAAACGATGTATGTCAAGGATACCGTACGCATTAAACACCCGAGCGAGGGTGTCACCTCTAATTTCAAGTGTTAGCAAGGTGTGAAACAAAGTTGTCTTCTCCGCCCCCTACTGTTTGGGCTATATTTGGATGCCATAGAGGGGTGTTTAAACAATAGAAAATGTGATGCACTAGCCTTAACAGACGTGCATGTATGGTTGTTGCTTTTTGCAGATGACCTCGTTCTGACGTCGAAGTCAAAGGTGGGATTATAATAATAGTTAAACGCGTTCCAACAATTATGTGCTAAATGTGGACTTACAATGAATGTGAAAAAAACAAAAGTCATGGTGTTCAATTTTGTTCACCCATGCCAAAAGTTTATGTTCAAAGGTGACGTTATTGAGTGTGTGTAGACCTTCAAATACTTGGGGATCCTATTCAAGACCACCCTGAACTTGGACAGTGTAGTGGAACATCTAGCAGTTGCAAGTAGGTGTTCGTTGTTTGCACTGAACTATTGTTGTGCAGAAGTATGTATTATGGACATTAAGCTATACTATAACCTTTTCAACACGTTGGTGTGTTCTATAACAACTTATGCACGTGAGGTTTGGGTGGACTCCAAAAAAATAGAGGTTATTGAAATAGTGCACTGAGGGTTCTTCAAGTCTTTGCTTAGGGTGCGAAAAACAACTAGCACGTCCATCATGCTGGTATAATTTGGCAAATTCCCCTTTGAACACTTTGCATGGGGACAAGCGTTGCTGAACTATAACCATGTGAGCACGGTCACTACAAACCACATCTTGGGAAAAGCATGGGAAGCCCAGTTCACTATGCTTACTATGGGAAAGAAATGTTGGGCTGGATCCATGAGAAAATGGCTACTCAAGAATCAGCCCTAGGAGGTGCCAAGTTTTTTGCCTCTAGTTCAACTGCCGTTGGAAACGGCGCTTTAGCTTGCAACGACCCGTGCGCTTTATGCGAGGACTATTCAATCGTCACTAGGAACGGTTCCTGGGATAACGCACATACATCCTACCCGTCTAGCAAGGGTGAGAGGTTAGACGAAAAGCCAAATACTTTGGTGTAATGCGCACAATGTATAGGTGGGAGCTCAGATGGCTAAGTTGGCCACATTATAGTTAGTGTAGTTAGTTGATGCTAAATTTACGACGAGAAGCTCAATCAATTAGGAGGCTGAGCCCCACCCCTTCCAAGTTTTCCCCACACAATGCTGAGTGTAAAAAGGGTGAAAGATAATATGCCATTGGCTTTCATTGAAAAGTTTTTTAACAACCGCGAGATCGGGACTAGCATGCAAACAATATATTTGAGCTTCAAGGGTAGGTCGTACGAAAGTGAAAGCTACTTGTGTGACATCAGTTGTGTTCAGTTACAGAAAACTCTAGCTTAATTTCAGTGTAGCAACATGCAATGTGAGGTAGTGTTACGTGCGTGGAAAGGTGTGCCATACGTAAAAAGGCTTTGTCGAGGCTACGATTTGGGGAAGGAAGAGGATGAAAAGCACTTGCTCCTTGTGTGTCTAAATACATAGAAAGTTAGGGAACGCTTTTGTTTAGCCCTGCCCCTCACCCACACAAGCACTCTTGTTAGGTTCATGCAGACTTCGAACATAGTTGCCCTAGCCAAGTTTGTGGCATGCTACCAGTACTAAAGGACAATTTGTCCTCCATGATCTATCTTTTGTCTAGTGGATTCTCTGGTCCCAAATGGACGTAAAATTGTAAACAATAAACAATAAATAGAAACAAAAAAAAATTATATTTTTTAAAAGTGTGTGTGTTGATTTTTGTTTGTTTTTCAACATGATTTTCTTGGTTCATTTTTAGATATGGAAAAATGTAATTTTCCTAAATTTTGTTGGGTACAATTTTTTTTTGGGGCTACATTGCCTTTCTTTAATTCAAAAAGTAGACCAAAAAATGACCTTTCTTGTAACTTCCTCCCCAACTATAACTCAACACACAAAAAAAAAACAAGATACAATTTTCACCAAAATAAAACATACCATGGTACTTGCTAAACCAAATTTGGTGCAAAATTAAATTTCTTAAGTTATGTAAAATTTTAAAATTGATTTTTGACAATTCAAAATATAAGTCATTTATAAACAAATAAAAATTCAAGCCCAACACAATAAAAAAAACAACACACAAGCTAAGGCCATGACCATGTGCAAAAGAAAATTTGAATAACACAAACAAATTACAAAATAAATAAGATGTACATAAAAATATTAAATTATCAAAAATGATTTAGAACACACAAAATTTTAAATTATATCCGAAACACAAAATACTTTGAACCTAATTCACGCTTAAAAATTGGTTTCAAGTTGAAATACAATTTTAACTATATTAATGTAAATTAAGACAAAGACCTAATCAAGATTTAACTAAGCACCTAACATAACACACCTAATATTTTTCTGAAATAATCAAATACTTTAAAATCTAAAAATCATATGCCAAATTTATTTTTGGTAATTAATTATTTCCCCTAAAAACCTGGAAGCTAAGTGATAATTAACTAAATTTAATACATAACTATAAAATTCAACCTCCTTGTCAATTTAAAAAAAAGAATCAACTTATTTAAATTTTAAAAACCTAAATCCATGTTCAAAAATATTTTTTTCACGATTCCAATTTTGATTACTCATCTAATAAAAGACTAATTCCGCAGTTGGACTCTTGTGCCAGTTCCCCCAAAAAATAAATAAATAAATAAATAAATGGCAGCTCATGTCTGGGTCACAAGAACCGGAACCCCCGGATTTAACACTGCAAGCCGGATACCTTCACAACACTACGTTCTCGGGAGAAAAACCCGCCGGTTCTATGAAGACGTGCACAGTATTGTGAAGCACGGAGCTGGAGAAGACGAGAGAGCGAGAGAGAGAGAGAGAGATGGCCGCTGCTGTTGTAGAATTTTCAGAAGTGGAATCGGCTGATGATGTAGCAGGAGGACGCGTAGGAGGAAGAGGAGGAGCAGGAGTGATGTGGCGTGGGAAGTTGGAGGCGATGGTGGCAGAGACAAGGGCTGCCACATTTCAAGCAATGGAGTTTTTTGTCAGTTGGCAGGGGGTTCTCACCATCGCTTACAGTGGCATTCCTCCTTCCCTTCTGCAGGTACTTACACCTCTTTGTTTCTTTGTGCTTTTTGTCCTTTTGTTTATATTGTATCAAAAAAAAATTTGTCGTTCTTGGTAGCTTTTGACAAATGAAAAAAATACTCTCGAGGAGATTTTTCTTGCATGAAGGAGGATGGGAGGGAAGCCGGAGTTTTGGAAATCAACCCTAATTCATGGCAAGAATAATCAATTGTTTATATTTTGGAATGTTTTTCAAAATTTCTTCCTTCTGTGGTTGAGATCGGTTTTCTCTTTAATTAAGCTCTCAATTTGAGGATTAATCAAGTGCCATGAGGATTATTCTTCTGTCTTTGAGAGTCTTTTGATCATGTTGTGAGTAATTCAAGTATGAAAAGATTGGAAGTGAATTTCTGTGGAAGATGTTACAATGTGTGGGAATACAGTTAAAAGAACATATTGATGAGGAATATCCAGGACTTGTGAAGGAAAATCCAGGCTCCAAATGGCCCAAAACTAGCCTTGCATGCCTCCAGGACAATCAGCGGCTGAGCATGGAACAACTACAGAGGTTGCATGACATTTGCAGGTAGTAGTAGTAGTAGTAGTAGTAGTTTAGCATTTCCTCTGGAGCACAAGAAACTGTATCCTCATTTTTCTTACACTGCCAACAGCATGCAGGGTGGCTGATGCAGGGCTAACTCAAGGAACAATAAGAAAAAAACTAAGTGTGATTGTGCAACAAAACTGTTGTGTACTGTTCTGTCTGAGGTATTTCCATGCTTGAATTCTGCAGCAAAGAAAGTGTAACTTTGGCATCAACATCAGAACCAGTTATAGTCAACAAGCTCTCAGTCGTACTCTATGCAGATTGCTGTCTTGAGCATCCTATGCTGGTGACAGATATTCCTCTAAGAGCTCCAGTTGATCTTTCTGGACCTTCACCAGAGCAGCAGGCCAGTGTCCGGAAGGTCCTTGATGCATTCCTCAGACATAATCTCAACTCTTACTACTTCCATGCATCAAAAGATGGTAAGCAATTTTTTCAGCTGGCTGTTTCCATATTTTCTCAAAGAAAAAAATGGTTGAATTACAGTTCTTTTCATTTTGTAGTTCAATTTTTTGTTTTCTCAGCACTACTAATCAGTGTTGCATGGGATTTCCATCTGTTAGGAAATCGCTCAACACATTACAGGGACTACAAGGGAGGTGTCACACTTGTCCATTTTCTGTCAAGCATTCCTGTGGCATTAGCTAAGTTCAAGGAGCAGGTGGAAGAAGCAATGCCAGGCATGTATGACTGGTTCTCAGAAGAATCCCTCCATGTTACCCTCCGAGCTCTCTTATAACAAACAATTCTTATTGCCCCTGTCCTTCATCTTTCAAGAAGTGCAATGTGATTGCCAAAGGTCTGACCAAGGTAAATAAAAGAGTTCCATAAAAGAGTCTTCTACTGTTCCTCTCTCAAAGCAAATCAGTTAATGCAATGAGAAAGATCACAAATAGAGGTGCACAGGCCATGTGATCCTCTTGACTGATTTAACAAGGTGCAGCTGCCATCAAATCTTCCTTTTTGGTTATTGTAGTCAGTGTGGGATTAGCAATTTCTCTAATCTGCATTTATTAGAAAGGTGGCCCAGGATTAATATTCTCAATGATTTCTTATTTGGCTTGTGTTTTTATATATCAGGATTGAATTCAAGTATGGATGTTTGCTGTACTTTGTGTAGTTTTATGTTATTTGAGCATTACTTCTGAATTCTGATTTTGAGTCCAATAAATTTGGAGCCTGAATGAATACAGCAACAGGGTGGCATGAGTTGCATTGTTTACAGTAGCTTATGCTCTAGGGAAGCAATAGGCTGTGGAAAACATCTACAGGTTGTGGAAAAAAGTAGCTTTTATCTGTAATGAAATATGGTGGTGATTTTTGAGGCCATTGATCATCTCAGTGATCATAATTCAGCACCAAGTCCATTTCAGATTTGAAGCCAGAGATGAAAACCCTAGTACCTAAAATGGAAGCTATCTATTCATAGAAAGTGCAAGAACCCAGAATGAAAGATTACTACATTCAACCCAATTCTTAGCCTCAGATTTTGCAAGAGATCTCTCTGCATGGTCATGGGGCAATTGTAGAATCTGATGAAAATTGGAGAGAGAGAGATAGAGATGGGAATCATCAAGCTTAGGTTCCTGCATGGTCATGAGTTAGTTGTTGCATTGATGAGAATGGAGAGAGAGGGAGAGGGAGATGAGGGAGATCATCAAGCTCAGATTTCTGCATCTTCATGAAGGAAAATTGTTCCATCTGATGAGGGTGGAGAGAGATGGAGATGGTGGATCAAGCTTGCGATGAGTGTCGGAAACCAAATTATTATGGTATGATGGGATCAGAGAGTTTTTGTCGAGCTTGCCGATTTCATTCTCGTGAGTGAGGAGATCTTTGGAAAGTTTTGCGCCTGTTGTCTGTTGTTTTTCAGTTGCACTGATCGTATGCAGTGTGTGTGGGTTGGGAATGGCTTGTTAGTTGACACTGGTGAAACTGTCATGGCGGCGAGCAAGTGAAAGGTTCTTCGTCGATTCGGTTTGTTTTTCCGTTGTGAGCTCTCCCCTTGCGCTAGTGTTATAACAATGCGACAATTCACTGCAAATATTGCGCGTCGGTGGGGCGGCGAGTTTTTGCGTTAGTTCCAAATTGCATCTCGTCTTCTCCTTTTGAGCTTTCATACCTTCTTCTAAGTCTTATTGTCTGCCTGGTGGTTGCTGTTCGTTATGGCCGTCAACCAGGACCCTTTTAATGTTGAACGAATTTAGACTGGAGCTGAAGAAATCATCGATTTCTCAGCTTCCTAAGCTTTTGGTTCAACCTATACACGACCTCATTCGAACTGCTGCATCTGGCTTCTGTAGAGTTTTGAGAAATTTAGCAGGAGTCAACAAGCAAGGGTTTGATCATTCAAACCCTTTTTCGATGGATGTTTCTGAAGAATACGATAAAAATTCAACTGCACAATTGTGGCAGGTTCTGGACCTCACTGCATGGCTTTAGCTTCCTCTAGTGAACGAGATCTTCTTCAAATAACAACAGCAGAAGCATTTCTAGGTGAGCAGGTGCTTTGTGTTTTTGGGAATCGTGGATTATCTGGTAAGTGGTAGGTATTGCACTTTCTCAGCTTACTAGATTCTCAGGTCTACACACCATCTTTATCCTTATCGTGCTCAGTGGTAGAATGCAATTAGCCCAAGACAGAAGCCGATTTCCAGTGTCTTCCATGTGCAAAATAAAAAAAAACGGGTACAGGAGCAAATCCTACTTTGTTCAGCTATACTGAACTTGCAACTTAGTGTTGGCAGCAAATATCAAAATGCAGAGGGAGATGTGTCTTGCTTCCACTTCTACATCTGAATGTGATGAAGATTTCATGACCATGTCCTGATTGAAAATCACCGACAGCATTGTAGGAATGGGATGTGCCATTGTCTGCATTGCTTGAGTTTTTCGTGTCCTCAGATAGAATCTTTAAGCTCATATGATGTGTCTTCCTTTGACTTCACATTTGACTGTGATGAAGATTTCTCAACCTTGTCTTGATTGAAAAACACTGACAGCATTGTAGGAATGGGATATGCCATTGACTGCACTGCTTAAGTTTTTGATGTATTCAAATGGAATTTTTATGCACAATATGGCCTTAACTGCAATGTTTCTCATATGGTGCATACTTGTGAGCAGGATTCATGACAATAAAGAAAGGAACTCCCCTTTGAGAGTTTGTCTTTTTATTCAGGTCCTGCTGTTTTTGTGGCAGGCAAGAAAAGGATTGTAGAGAAACTATAGCAGGAGTTCTTTTCAGATCCTTTGCAATGGTGGGACCACAGGTCAGAGAAGGTACATGCAATAACTTCTGTCATGTCTCCTTGTTTATGGAGGATGTCAGTACATTGTTTTTATTTGTCATGATAGCCTGGTTAGCACTGATCTGTGAGGAATGCATGACTCTTCAGCTGGGTTTGGATTCCTTATTCCTGGCTGTAGGTGAATGCAAGGTATCCTGATTTCAAACATAAGACTACACAACAGGCACTGTGGCTCAATGGCACATCAAATCCCCCATGGTTGGAAGCCAAGCTTGCAGAAATGGCACCAGGAAGTGTACAATTGAATATATTCCAGTGGAATGTGAAGCTTGCAAGATGTGCCCAGGCTGGGCATTATGAGAAGACAATGGAGCTTTTTGAACAAATGCAACAAGAGGGTATGATTCCAAACAGTTTTACCTTCGTGCAAGTGCTGAATGCATGTTCAAGCTCACAAGCACTTGAAAAAGGCAGGTGTGTTCACAAACAGATTATTCAAGGTGGGTTTGGATCTGATATATTCATGGGGAACAGCCTCATTGACATGTATGCCAAGTGTGGCAGCATACAGGATGCACAACTAGTGTTCAACAGGATGGCCACATACGATGTGGTCTCATGGAATTCCATGATTTTGGGACATGTGAAATGTGGGCAAGGGCTGCAGGCATTTGAAACTGTCTCAACAAAAGCAAGTTGAAGGTGTCCAGCCAGATCCTGTAACCTTTGTAGGGTTACTAAATGCATGTGCTAGCATAACAGCCCTTGAAGAAGGCAGGCATGTTCACGAACAGATTACACAAAGTGGTTGTGAGTTTGATGTTTTTGTGGGTACTAACCTCATTGACATGTATACCAAATGTGGGCGCATAGAGGATGTGCAGAGAGTGTTCAATAGGATGGCCACATGCAATGTGGTCTCTTGGAATGCCATGATTCTGGGACTTGTGAAATGTGGGCAAGCAGACAGGGCCTTGGGACTATCTGGGCAAATGTAACGTGAAGGGGTTCAACCAGATTCTGTCACCTTTGTGGGCATGCTGAATGCATGTGCTACTTTAGGGGCACTTGAAGAAGGCAGGCACATTCATGAGCAGATTGTTCAAAATGGTTGTGAGTCTGATATTTTTGTGGGAAGCAGCCTTTTTGAGATGTATGCAAAATGTAGAGTCATAGAGGATGCGCAGAGAGTATTCAAACAGATGAAAACACGCAATGTTGTCTCTTGGAATGCCATGATTCTGGGACACGTGAAACATGGGCATGGGCAGAGGGCATTAGAACTGTCTCAACAGATGCATCATGAAGGGGTGGAGGCAGACCCTGGCACCTTTGTGGGAGTGCTAAATGCATGTGCTAGTGTAGGAGCACTTGAAGAGGGCAGGCGTGTCCATGAACAAATTATCCAATGTGGTTTTGAATCTGATATTTTTGTTGATGGTAGCCTTGTTGACATGTATGCCAAATGTGGTGCGCTATAGAGGATGCACGCAGAGTGTTCAACAGGATGGCCACACATGATGCCATGATTTTGGGATATGTGAAATGTGGGCAAGGGCAGAAGGCATTGGAACTTTTTAAACAATTGCAGCACAAGGGGATGGAGGCAGACCTGTCACCTTTGTGGGGGTGCTGAATGTGTGTACTAGTGTAGGGGCACTTGAAGAGGGCAAGCATGTTCATGAACAGATCATTCAATGTGGTTTTGAATCTGATGTTTTTGTGGGTAGTAGCCTCATTGACATGTATGTGAAATGTGGGGCTGTAGAGGATGCACAGAGAGTGTTCGACATGATTACCACTTGCAATTTGGCTGCTTGGAATGCCATGCTTGGAGGATATGCTATGCATGGGCAGGCAAAGAAAGCTCTTGGGCATTTTGAACATATGTGTCAAGAAAATGTAGAGATAGATATGATCACTTTTATTGCTCTTCTTCAAGCTTGTAGCCATGCAGGCCTAGTGGATGAAGGTCTGCACTATTTTGAATCCATGGGTTTGGTTTATAATGTCTCTTCAGCTTTGGATCACTATGCTTGCGTAGTTGATCTTCTTGGCTGTGCAGGCCTTCTGCACGAGGCAGAAGATCTGATCACCATGATGCCCTGTGTACAGGATGCTGCTGTACGGAAACCTTGCTTGGTGCTTGCAGAAATCATGGTGATGCAGAGATGGGAGAACAAACTGCAAGAAAAGTTCTCGAATTGGATCCTGGCAGTACCACAGGCTATGTGCTGCTAATGAACATCTGTGCTGCTGGTGGCAAGTGGGACCTTAGTGTGAAAGTTCAACAACAAAGGTTGGAAAAGGCTGTGAAAGAGAAAGCCATGTGTCACCCGAACTGAGGTGAATAACAAGGTGCATGCTTTTGGAGTTGATGACCATTCGCATCCTTGAATTGTTGAAATCCATGCAGGATTAAAGGATTTTTTTTGGCAGATGATCACTGTGGGCTGTGGCAGGTGCCAAGTTTCTGCTGCACAATGAAGAGGAAGACAAAAAGTGGTGATTCATATATGTTACCATAGAGAGAAACTGACTGTCATATTTGGGCTCATCACAGCAGCCTCTGGTGCCTTGCCTTTTCAAGAATCTGTAGGTTTGTGGTGCCTGCAGTCATTGCCTCCAAGAACACTGCAAAGATAGTTGGAACTTGACAGAGTACTGTACCTGCCACTGATACTCAGCAATTTTGACTAAAATAATTAAGTATTTAAAGCAATCCAGCAGCCCCAATTTGAATATTTCAGATTCCAGCAGTTTGAAGACATCACAGTTGTGTTGGTAGTACAAGGGTAGGAGCTGTTGCAGAGTTCCATAAACAGTCAACACCCTTCCCCCATGGATCAAACACTGCATGTCAACAACAGCACACTTACACAAACAGTGGTCAACAAGGGCAGAGCACATCCAGAGCCACTCAGGCTGGAGAAATCAATGTGGGATTGTTGGGGAAGGAACAATTGGCACCATCACAGAGGAGGACATCATCAAAGCCTTGGAATGCATCTGGAGAGGGGAAGCTTCAGCACAAGCTCCCAGCAAGTGGGACCCCCTCAGAGAACAAATGCTTAAATGAAAGCTCATTGAGGAGCATGGGGGTGCTATTTCCCTTCCAGATAGTCATAGAGTGTAAAAGGGCTGGCAATGTTCACATCCCACCACAGTACAGGGAGGATAGTTCCCCACCAGCCCCAAACTACTCCCAGTTCATTCAACCAGTGACCTCTCACCTGTCAATGGACAAGTCCCTGATTGCCTTCCAATTGAAGAAAATCTCACACCAGGACCATACTGCTGGATACTCTCAATCCTCAAAACAGAACTTGGTGGCAAATCCCAACTAGATAAAGACATAGAGAATAGTTTACATCTTTCAAATTTTGCCACATCTCTGAACAACCATAGCTGCCAAAACTTTTGGCAGTAACTCAAGCTTAGAAATGTGACTATTGTATGGCAAAGAGTATTTCATCATGACTGTCTGGTTTTGGGTAAGTTGTCAGAATGAGCACCGTATATCCTAAATTTCCTCTGCTCACAACAATAAAAAGAACATGAAAGAGCAACCGGATAATCATTGTATCACAAGTTTTCATGTCTCCTTTTCTTCCTCATCTGACTCCTGGAAGATGGTCTCAGGCTGAGTTTCTGCATATGCAGGTGCAATATAGAATGGGTCATTTGCAGCAGCTTCAGCATGCTTCAAGATGGCTTCCCGGGGGTCTTCATCCATCCATGTCTCTTTTATCATTCCACCTTCCTGCAATTCAATGTCCACATTCAGCTCTGATGTTGGCCTTCTCATTTTATTCAAGGCAAAAACCTTAGATGAGAAGATTGCCCATTCTATGACCCTGCAAACTCACTATACAAACACTATATTCATATTTATTTCTTTCTTCAGCCAGAAATGTTTTCAAAAAGGACTGCATTGTCCAAAAACACAAGCAAAAAACTTGTTAATGATCTAATGGTGAGCTGATTAGATGTTTCCAATCTGCTTATTAAGATAACAATGAGGAGAACACCTAGCATACACAGTTACACAGTTGAAACATTTGTGCATCAAAACAAAAGCTTTACAGATCACCAAACGGTGAGCTCATATTGTGCTTGGAGATCTCATGCTCCAGTGCATCAAATTGAGGAAAAAGACATGGCAAAGCATTACCCGCATGAGATACTGAGTAAGTAAGCTGCCTTTGGTTGTCCCAACACGCCCTCCAAACCCAGGCCCTGTGACAGGCAGGTCTGGTCGCTTAGATTTCTTTGGGTCAGTGCGGGCCTTCTCACGTGCCCGCTTTCTGCTGGGTTCATCTCGAAACAAAGGCAGTGCATGTGGGTTATGCACCACTGGCTTTGCCTGAAAATCTTGGTCAGACTTTTTCCTTGGAGCACGTGCAACACACACAAGAGCACCTCTCTCACTGATTGCTGGATCATACAAAACATGAGTTGCACCTTCCTTTTTATCTCCTGTTGTTGCTAAAATCTGCAAATGATGTAAGGTCAGCCATTGAGAGAGAGACCTTACATCGATAGCAAAGAGGGAGAGAGGTGTATTTCAGGACATTGCAAGCTCAAAACCTCACTGAACAAACAAAACATGGATGGCATGAAACATTAGGGTGAGAGCGAACCTGATTCAGTCGAGGATGCCAAACAGAACACACAACACTGTGATTGGCAGAGACCCCAACTCTGCACACAAGCTCCAATCGCTCCTTATCAAAGAAAACCAACAACCCACCTGCATTTCCTTCTTTCTCAGTTGACGTTCCAGTCAAAATTAACCGCTCGTCAGGGCTGAAAGAAACTGTGGTTTGAGCATAGGAGTTTGGGAGATCTTTAAATGCCTTGAGAGGAGATCTCGTTTGGCGCAAATCCCATACCTGTCCACAACCAAAACATTGTACACAATTAAGTTGTTTCTCTTTGCTATACAATGGAAAGATTTCATCAGGTGCACAGGACAAGAACTTACCTTGAGAGTAGAATCTGTGCTACGAGAGAGAAGAGTATGTCCATCTGCAGAAAAACAAAGGCCTGTTACATCATCCCCTGCTTCATGAGCTTTCTCCAGAAAGATGTCAGGTCGGCTTCCCCATCCAGGCTTGACATTCCACACCTTTATTCCCAAAAATACAACAAGAATTATTGTTCCACAAACCCAATAAAATATGGTAGCATGCACTGTATGCTGGGAAATGCATGCTTAGGAAGAGCAGAGAGGACAGTGACAAAACATGCATGAAAAGCCAAAGGTGATTACAAGAGCAAGGAGAGAAACACTTTGACAAGGAACCCTTCCTGAAGAGGACTGTGCAATCTACACCACTGTGAAAAGAACTCGTAATGCGTCAGCACAACATGCTCATCAGTGAAGGGACATATTCACTAACCTGTACAGAGCCATTTGCTAGACCTCCTGCCACACACTTGCCATCCAGGCCCCATGCGCAGGCTGTCACTGACACACGCCCTGGCCTGGCCAACTTTGGTTTTATAACCTACAGGCAAGTCCAAATAATCAGCATATTTCTCCTTGTTTCAGACCACCAGCACCACCCTGTGCATCTTCTATCTTCTCTCAAACACCAAATAACCACTCAATGCACCAGACCTTAAAATCCCCAAAACTCAAACACCAATTTCTCAATACAAGAACTCATGACGCCAACAAACAATATTTTTCAGATAAATTTCATTTACAAAACTGAAAAAGCCCACTCAAAGTAGCAAGTATGAGGAGGCGGAAAAAGTCCTATATTTAAAACCCTCCAGTACAAGAATCCTAACATATATATGTGTGCGTTTGCAGAGATAACTTTCTACAAATATTTTGAAGTTAATCATTATGCCAGTTTTGGGCAAACATGATAAGAATAGTGAGGTCATGACCTCGTGAGTGTCACTCATAAAGCATCAGAACACATCACCTTCACAAAGAGTGGCAATGAGTAGCTGCTGTTACTCAACACTAATTTCATCCACTGCCAACTGGGTGTATAGAAGGACCTATAATATGCTAAAAATTTTGCGCACAAGATTCTGAAAAATTTTGTGTCCTGAATTTCTTCTGCATTTCTGAAAGCAACTGGAAAACTCAGAATCCTAAATCTGCAAAATAAATGAATGAACTACAAATGAGAAAAATTCCAATGAACCCAGAATCCACTTTGGGTATGCTCATGATAAAAGACTGCTCTGAATCTTTTGAGATGATGCTCACCTGCTTTTGGGTTTTGAAGTTGGTCACATCCCAAATTCGAAGAGACCCATCCTCTGAGGACGTAAGAGCAGTCTCTCGGTCCTTAGGGTGCCAATGGCCACCAGTAAGTCCAGAAATATGGCCCTTGGTGTTCTTGAGATCACGAATATACATGTCTCCCTTCACAAACTCCCCTAATGTAAAGCCATCCCGGTCATAAATTTTCGCTTGGGCTGAGCCAGTCACAGCCAGAAACTGATCAGCTGTTGGGCTCCAGCTTAGGGCACGGATCTGATGACCTTCACTGGGTTCAACCTGCCGGAATGATCTTAAACGAGAATCCATGCCTTGAAAATCATACATTCTGACAACATAATCGTATCCACCAGTCAACACCCTTGATCCAGTTGGATCTACAGCTATTGCTGACACAACCTGTGATCCCAAAACTCAAATTAGCATGTCAGATGTTTCAAGAAGATATACAGTTTACAGCAGGCATCTTAAGGGGTACATGAACTGCATATAGAAATGCTGTTCTCTAACAAACATAAGCTGTCATGTCCCAATATCTGTAGACGAACCTCAAGATTCAAGGAAGCAGGGATGGCATGCCTTGGTGTGACCCTTGAGGCGTATCTCGTTATTGAGAGGGATGCGATAAACATCTTCACCCTCCTCATCATCTATGTCATCATCTTCCTCACTGCTTGCTTCATTGGTTTGAGGCCTTGGAGGTCCTATGATTTCTTCAGCCTCATCATTGCTACCTAGCTGCGGTCGAAGAGGTCCAACAACTGCAGTTTCACCAGAAGTGAACTGAATGGAACCCAGTCCTTGTACCTTCATTTTGCTTGCAGGATACTGCTGTAGGAGACACACAGGAGTAAATTAGAATGGTCCCTTCATGAAAAGTTACCACAACTTAAAACTTCTCATGATTTCATTACAATCACTTTGGTTCTCATGATTTGACAGACCAAAACAATTATTTATAGGCCTCCTCTTGAAAGAACATATCCATGAGATTGTATAGAAGGCTCTACAAAAATAGTTTGAAGGAGTAACTGGTACATCAGTTCAAGCACACCAAACCAAATACATCAAGAAAGAGTCAGGTCATAACTTTAGAAAGTAACTCACAAAGTATCAAAACATCACCTTCCTCATGGAAAAGGCTCAAAACTTAGGACAATTTTTTTTGAAAACAAAAATAAAAATCCATGTCCTAAATTTCAATTTCACTTCAGGCAGCAACCAGAAGACTCTGTCATGATGTTTGCAAGCACTTGAGAATCATATGCTTGAAAGAGATATACAACTGGCTCAAAATTAATCTTTGCAGATCAGGTTTGGCATATTGTCAGGAAGCAAAGGAACAATAGCTTGGAGAGCACACAAGTGATAGCCAGGTATGCTCACCTTATCAAGCTTGTTGATGGGAGCTTCTGACCGCTTTGTTTTGGAGTGAATTGCTTCTAGTGGAGTTTGCTTGCTCTCCTGCTTCCCAAAGGAGAGAGGAAAGTGTGTTCGGAGCCCCTCATGTACCTCAGAATCATCAATTACTCCCACACCTGATTGTGCTTCTGGTAACTGCAGAAAATTGAACATGGGACAGCAGAGTAAGTCTTGTGGAACAACAAGTTGATCTTTTCAGCATGCTCTCAAAAAAGATACAACTCCCAAGATTTTTCCCCTTATGGTTGCTGTAAAATGAGCAAGGATAATCACATTTTCGTTGTCATTGTCTTCCTCTTCATCTTCATCATCCTCCTCCTCAAGACTCTGGTCATTTTGCTTTGAAGTATCCACTACTGGTCCATCTATGACCCGCCCCTGGTCTCCTTCAAAATATTGATTTGCTTGCATTGCCTGTAGTGGTAAGACAGAGTTCCCACAATGAAACCACATCTAAATTCCTAACTTGATTTCCAAAGACACATCACATTGTCTGGAACACTGGGACTATGTACAATAAAACTTTGCTGAATTTCACACCTTAGTTCCTTCTGATCTAATAGGTCAAGTTCAATCATGGTAATCCACTTAAAGACTAGCAGGGTCAGATCACTTTCAATTTGGCAATGGTCAAGGTTTAAAGTTCAGCACATTTGTGATGTAAAGAACATTCATCTGAAGAGCATTTTCTGGCTCAATAAGCTGCTCTTTGAGCGCTGATATCCTTTCCTGATGTTGAAATACTGGTGAACAATTGCACATGGCTCTCCCCAGACAGACACAGACATCTCCTAATCTAATCCTAAACCCTACAGTAACAGTGTCTCTGTGCTTTGACACTTACCGATTCTTGCAGTCGTTGCTGTCGCTCTCGAAGGGACTCCAATGACACTGGCATGGGGATTCCTGCAAAAAGAAATGAAGCAAAATGAGCAAATATTGCCTTTCTGAATTCTGGGGAATCAAACTCAGAGTTCAGAGGAAGTCTTCCATACCTAGCTCTGCATCTGACCTTTGCCGTGCTTTAGCTGCAGCTCTCATTTGTGCCTGCAGAAACAGAAACCCTAACACATGATCAGAAAATGAAATTTTCTCCGTTACAAAAACCCAGGGTGCAGCCATACTACAATGCCTCTCCTGTGACAGACGGTCACCACCAAAGAACTGTTTCTCCTGTCCAAAAGAAAAAAACTGCAACCTGTTCCTTCCTTCCACAAATGAACAAGACAGTGGTAATCAAGATGCAGCAGCCATACTGCAAATCAAAAGCCTTCTTATGGCAGTTATCACTCTCCTGAAACCCTAATTCTCCCATCCGCAAGAAAGAAAAAACAAAAAGTTTACAACCTCTTGCTTCCTTGAGGAAATCAATAGGATAGAATTAACCAAGATCCAGCAGCCATACTGCAAAATTAAAAAAAGGCTTCATACGGCAGTCGCCACTAACTCTCTCGAAACCCTAATGTTTCCATCCGCATGAAAAACCAGAAAAAAAAAACTACGACTAGAAACGCTTGCTTCCTTGTGGAAATGAACAAGACACAATAACCAAGATGCAGCAGCCATCGTGGGAAAAAAAAAGAAAAAAAAAAAGACTTCATACGGCAGTCACCACTCTCTCCGGAGAACCTAATTTTCCCATCCGTAAGAAGAAAAACCAATTTAAGCTTTTTTCAACTTCTGAGAATAAAAAAAAGAAAAAAGAAGTAATGTACCATCTCCAGCGCATCATCTTCATCGTCAGACATACCGAGCGATGAAGATCTCTCACTCCCAAGCTCCACAGCAACAACAAAACAAAACAAAACCACCTCCCACGAAATCTCTTCCCACAAAAACAAAAGCACAAAACCCTGAACTCAGCAAACCCTAAAACTCAGACACCACAGTTCTCTCGCAGGAAAACGCCACCCCGGGTTGGGCGGGTATCAGAAACGGAGCAACCCGGAGCCCCCATCCGGTTCTCATGTCGGCTCCCCTTTGACGTCGTACCCGCGGATCTCGAACAATCAAAAGAACCTCGCTCTGATATATACCCGTGGTTCTCGAAGAACACACAAAAGAACGTGACTCTGACATATATAGGCTATAGAACCATGGTTCTCAAAAACTCGAAAGAAAGGGATTGTGATATATATATGTATATAACCGTGGTTCTCATGGAAACTCCAAAGAACTTCATTTTCATTTAAACTAGAGTAGCCTGTGCCCTTGGCCCCAAGTGTGAACGCATTCTTTATTTATCACAGTTTCAGAATTGAAAATTTCTAAATTCCGCAATGTGAACACATTACGGACACTCAACTGATTTTTCCTTCCAAACCCAATTTTGGCCATTTGTTTGAATTTCCATCAACAAAATTCACCCAAAAATCAATATCTTTCACACTTTAGCTCTGAAAATTATGAAATAAACTCCATAAAATATTTCTTGCGGAGGGCTTTCCAACAACATCAATCATGCCCCGAAATCCAGTTTTCAATTTCGATTTTCTTTAATTTTCATTCTAAAAATGATTCAATAATCAACAGCTTCCACACCGTAGCTCCAAACAGTCTCAAACCAAGTCAATGCACCCATGACTTGCACCCATACTCATCGAGAGCTTTCCAAAGATATGAAGAGTGCAACATGAAGCACCATGAAACATTGTGATTTGTGAGGTCTTAGTGTGATAAAACAAAACGAACTACCTTGCTTCACGGATAGATAACCATGTGATTGCACCTTATGTGCGAGTGAGTTTCAAAAAATGACAAGATGTTTATCGTTGACACTCAACATCCATCAAGAAAAAACTATGGAAGAGTTTAGGTGATTTGAATGGATTTCAAAATCACCATCAAAGTTTTAAAAATATGTTTTAAAAACATTTGAATCACCTCACAATTCCACTAAAGTAACGATCATTCAGTAAGAGTCACAAACAAAGAGCTAACAAATATCTTCAAAGCAAAAGCTGAAGCAAGATGGAAAAATGCAATGGAGATAAAGATGCATTCATCTTCTTAATAGCATAACAACACTTGGGAGTTTGAAATTCACCACTCAATAAAAAACGATTACCATAAAATGGGTTTTTGAAAAAAAGACAATTAGAGGGAAAATTGGAGAAATTAAAAGTTAGACTCATAGTTAGAAGGTTTGAAAATTAAGCTAGCATTGATTTTTGAGGAAACTTTTATTTTATTAGTTAAATGAAGGATATTTGCATCATGATTACCCTAGGAGGATAAGAAGGATGGGGGATAAATCAAATGGATGTCAAAACAATGTGTTTAGATCACAATCTACATGAAGAGGTTTACATGGCACAACAACTTGGTTTTTATGGACTATTTACACATTTATACCAAGCCTTAAAAGCCTTGAAAAACTTACAAATCATAAAAAAATAGGGACTTCAAAAAAGTAGTGCAAATGGAAATTTATATCTATTTATTCTAATTTAATACATGGATGATTTATTACTTATTAGTATTGAACAAGCCAAAATAACATAGTTCTAAAACAAGCAGCTCATTGTGTAATGGTTCTACCCAATGTTATATAACCATGATCAACATTTTATTCCAAAGACCAACTCCTTAGAAAGGCAATTAAAGAATTTTTAGGAGTATTTATTTTCTGAAATTGAATATTCAAAATTAATTAATTATTTGGGAGGCATGTGCCAAACCTACCAAGGTATTACAATATATTAAAAATTTGAAAAATAAAATGTTTGAATTCCGATGTGTGAATATTGAAAGCTAAAAATTAAAATTTCAAATTTGTATGTGAAATGTTTGGAATCTAAAATTTTGTGAATTAAAATGTTTGAATTGGGATGCGTGAATACTTAAAGTTGAAAACTGAAATTTGAAATTTGAAATCTTTATGTGAAGCTTCTAGAATTTGAAATTTTGAAAATTGAAATGTTTAAATTTGGATGTGTGAATACTGAAAGTTGAGAACTAAAAACTAAAATTTGAAATCTCTATGTGAAATGTTTAGAAGGAATCTAAAGTTTTGAAAACTAAAATGTCTCGATACTAAAAAATGAAAATTAAAATGTCTAAATATTGAAAATTGAAAACTATATTGTCTAAATATTAAAATTGAAAATTAAAATGTCTAAATATTGAAAATTGAAATGTTTAAATACTTAAGATTGGAAATTGAAATGTTTGAATATTGAATACCTACAAAAACACAAGAACACTCAAGAAGTCCATCACATTCAAGTACGCAAAACTGTTAATTTTCAACCAAATGTAGTATAGTTATGTTTTGGCACTATCAATATAGAAATGTTGGTATGAAGACTATGCCTACAACATGACAAATTTAGCTCCACCTCAGGGGTTAAGAAAACAACAACATAATTCACATAAAGTGTTGGAAACAGGGTCTAGATGCTAACATTCACCCAAAATAATCTAAAATTTCAACCACTTGGTTTGCCAAGTCATCCACATTCAACACAACTTGATATGACAAGATTTCAACAACCCCAATCTAACAGCATTTCAAGAAAGTCACGAGTTAGGAAATTCCAATGGCATCCTACACCTTGGATCCAAAATAGAATAGGTATGCAAGACTAGACATTTGAGTTCGATGGAAGACTAATTTTGGTTGAAACTATCAATTTGTCTTACTCTAGATGCTTGTTGCCTATTACCTATCATGTGAAGTGTTCACATCATGACCTAGTGCATCAACATGGTAAATGTAAAAATGATGGTACAACACCAATGATGCTTTAAGGCATGAAAAAAACCCTTCAAAGCATGAAATATTTGCAAACAACAAAACACAAAACCCAAGGTAAATATCAAAATGTTGGAACCCACACCTCTTGTTCCATTAATCAAAGGCGCACACTTCCAAAAACTCCATTTATCTTCCAAATGTTGTGAATGCCAGATTCTAAATAATGGTTGTGTTTATTTCTTTTTTTAACAATGCAACTCTTCATGCATCATGAATTTTTTACCATGACAGAAAAAAGTTTATGGAAACTGTTATAATCTCATCAGATCTTTGTGTCCAGTGGCCATTAGGACTCCAAATACTTGCATAATTTTGAGGGAGCAAAAGAAATTTAGCTTCCAAGGATGGAAAAATTATGGAAAAGTAATAAAAGTAGGTTAAGTTTTCACAATTCAGTCCAACATCAGGGTAAGTGAGGAGGGTAAGTTTGTTTAGATCACCACACACAACCATTAAGATTGCCCTTGAGGCAGTAGGGACATAATATCTTTGTTTAGAGGAAAACCAACGAAAAAAGTTAATATAACTACATCATTAATTAGACATATTTGTGGTAGAGTTTGAATATTTCTTTCAAGTGTAATGTGATTTGAATTTACACACAAAGAAGAGAAATCCGTTTCTAACGAGTCGGTGGAGTTGGAAGAGGAGCAGGAGGAGCAGGATGCAAGTTCCTAGAACAGTTCCCAGAGCTCCTTTCAACGACAGTTCTTTCTACAAAAAGGTGGGGGAGAGAAAGAGAACCCTAACCCTTGCCTTGCTTTGCTACTAAAAATCCAAACATTTATTCACCTATGTCAAATGATGGCCAATTGGTTCCATCTTTAGACATTATCTTCTTGGTTTGGCCAAAGTCAACAATCCTAAGGGATCCATCTACAACCACTAGTAGATTTGAAGGTTTGACGTCCCAATGAAAAATTGATGCCCTGTGATAAATCACAACCCTTGCCAAAATTTGTAACATCCAGCTCTTGATCTTTACCTACTGTAGTGGCTTTTCATTTGATTCATGTATCATTTGTGACATATCCATCGACATATACTCCAACACAATAACAAACTTAAGACCTTACATGAAATATTCAATTAGCTACATGATATTCGGATGCACTAATGCCATCAATACTTCCACCTCACAACTTGAACATTTCAGGTCTCATGTCTCCTTCAAAACCATAATCAACCCATCTATTTTTTGTCGTCCCTTGTACACTTTCTTGGAGGTCCTTTCCTAGATTCCCTTAAACACTTCATAACGATTGAAAAGCTCCGAGTTCCTGCATCCCATGAAACTCCAATGTCCACCACTCCCCATGTTTGGATTTTTAGCGGCAAAGCATGGCAAGGGTTAAGGTTCTTTCTCTTCCTCCCCCCCCACCCCCCCTTTTGCAATGCATGCAAACTCAATTCGCAAGAAGAAATGTTGATTTCGCCACAACAAAACAAGATGTGAACGTGAAAAGCTCCCATACATATGTGAAAATTTTCATTTTATGAACATTTGGCATCTTCACATTGGCTAATGAATGAGCCAAAAATTTATCCCCAAGTCCAAATCCTGCACATATGTGTAGTCTTTCCTTATGGGTGGGGCCAATAAATTGATAAACACCTTAAGATGACAAATTTGAAGGCATTGAGCCATTACTTGGTTGTTGACTTTATCACAAACTTTTTTTAAAAAATTATGACACAAGCTACCTACATTGAAAATTTGCAATGGACAAATGTAAGTTGACAACAATATTGATATGAGAAGGAATGTACAACTAGCTACAAATATGGATGAATCTACAATTAATCTTAATATAATATAAACAAATGGTTGGCAAGTTAATTGATTGAACAAATATTCATGCAAATATGATATTTGTTATGAGGACAATAAGTCATTTCATGTATACATTATAAAGGCCTCACTGATAAGTTGCTTTCCAAATTCTTAGATATTTCAAAAAGACAATTCACTACAACATAACTTATTAGAAAGGTGACAACACACACTAATTGGTTATGTAGATGTTAATTGGGTTAAAGATCATGAAAAAGCAATAATATCAAGAGGATGGTTTATGTTCAAATTACGAACATCATCAATAACCTAGAACACTAAGCAATAATAAAGTCTAGTTGGTCACCAATAAAAGTTAAAATGTAGATCATTTATTAAGAGAGATAACTTGAAACAATGTGGCTAGGAAACTTAACTCAAAACTTGGGTTTTCTAAGCAATATAACAACACCACTTTATTGTGACAAACACAAATAGTTTCAAGTTAATTCAAAACAATACTATACAAGAACAAATTGTATAGAAATGCCCATGCATGATTAGGTTGTCAAAAAAAAAAGTCTTGTGAAATATCTAATGGACCCCATAATTGAACATGCCCTTAAAGCTAAATGACACATTCATATTGGGAATTTTTGTTTGCTTCACAAATACATACAAATTAAGGCATTATTTTAAACAAACCATTTTTACATTGAACAAGTTAAGGATTCCTAACAAGTCTTGGAATAAAAATTAAGGCTTTGTCTACCCTTGTGAAAAATGGTTCAAAGATTCATAAGGAATGTATAAAATAAAATATTTTTTATCAAAAAAATTATTACAAATAGTTTAACAATTAATGTGTATAAAACATTCAAGTGTGACAATAATCAAATGCCTTATTGTAATGTACAAGGTTCGAAAAACAGAGATTTAAAAAAAAAAGATTAACTATTGATAAAACTTGGTCTAGATTGGATAAATTTTATTATTAATATTTTTATTTAATGAAAAAATAGAGATTTTGGACACATCTATTACATTTAAAGTAATTTATTTCAATTGACATGAAAAAGAAAAAGGGAATCTATGACATGCTTAGGTTTTGTGAAGGAAAAGGTAAATGCCCACTTGATTGAGTCTTATAAAAAGTGGATAGTTTAATGATGTGACTAAATATGATTAGCCAGTTAGGGAGAATATTATTAAAATAAACAATTACATGTTAAATTTCATTTTTTTCAATAATTGTGATTTAACAAGATGTTACATTATAATATTATGTAATGGTGTATCATTTTTTTTCTTTTAGATATATTATTTAAAAAAATAAAAAAATTCAAAGAGTCCATTAAGTAATGAAATAAGCATTTAAATGTGTTTTTGGGTATTCCATATTCATTTCAAACTTTTCCAAATATTTTCATTAAAAATAACATTGTGAAAGTTCATTCAAAAAATTCAACACCAATTTAATTTACAAGTTGAAATAAACAAAAATAAGGACTTTGTGATTAGCTCATTTTAACAAAATTGCACTTGGAAAACTAAATTTTTTCACATTTTTGTAAAAATTATAAGTAATTCAACACCTTTCAAGCTTTGGTGATTGGTATTCCTTTGCATTCACGAACAAGACACCCACCATCAACATTCCATTACATCACATTCAAAGAAAACAATGGAAATGATGAAACCAATAAAATAAAATAAATAATAAAAATAAATAAACATATATATATATAATTTTTTTTTTTCCATATTTGAATGTCTAGTGCTTCAAGCTTGAAGAAAAAAATTGGAAAACAAAATGTACACAAGTAAAAGTGAACTTAATTTGTTGTTGGTGTTCCTCACTAAGTATAAATGAAAAGCATGAGACAAGGTTTCTATGAAATAACCATTCTAAATTTCCTTGATATGATATCATGGTTATACATAAACCAATTTTAACTACATTAGGTTTAGTGATGGGGTTGGTGTCAAACCAAAAAAAACTTGCCAAGTAGGGAATGAGGCTTGGAGATTTTCATCTTCACAATTTATGTACATATACTTGGCCAAGCACCACAAATACCCGATGTCGAATTAATATCCATCCATCTTGGTTTATATGAGTGTTGGCATGTTCTTGGATTTCATTAGGTTAAGGTCCAATTTATAGGTTGAGTTCTAGGTTCTTTGGATGAAAGGTTCCAAGTTTTATTAAAATTGCCATTGGAACCTAATCAAAAAATCCTATTATATTTTAAATTGAAGTACTAAGACTTGAACTAGGGTTGTCGCCCTATTTAAAAAAAACGTTCAGGTTTTTTGGTACACAAATACACTTTTATAAAAAGAAATACAAGCTTAGCCTTATATTTTAGGTAAGTTATTTATTTATGTATTTATTTGATTGGTTGTACATAACTAATATTAAATCATTTTTATTTTGAATTGTGTTTACTAATTAGTTGAACAAACTAATAAATCACAATTTGTTTTTCTTTTGGGGGTGGGCTTTTTTTTTATGTGCAATGAAAATGAAACTAGACCTCGTTTTAAACTAAATTGACTTTAAATTCTTTGTGAAAATGACTAGAATTGAAAATTTTAAAAAATCCAAAAAGTCGATCTCAAGATTGGACCAAAAGTTCTATAAAAAATTTTTAATCCTCTAGTTGTAATTCCAAAGGGTCCAAAAATTTATCATCTTCACCACTACTCCTTGCATATAGCCAAATTTACATCTAGATAAAATAAAATAATGGGTAGCTAATTTAAGCCCTACTTATTGTTAAGGGCCCCCTTTCCCCCATAAATTGTTGCAAAATTTAACTACCCAGTTATGATCTTGTCAGCTAAATACATGGAAGGATGGATGGATAGATGGATGGATGAACATAAGGTTAGATGAAGAGGCATTGTACACTAGGGGTTAAGGACTTAGTCTAGATCCCTAAGGGATGTGTAACCCACCCTAAACCCTACCATGGATATCTATGTATGTATGGATCTATCTATCTTTGGTACAAATGTACTTAAAGAGCTTCCTTAAAACTCTGCTATGCCCATGTCTCTCACACTTATTAGTTCATTGAATGCCACCCATGTGCACATCCTGAATGCACTCACTCAAAAGCAAGCTTCCAAAACTAGCCCTAATTCTAGGGTACTTAAAAAAAAGGCAACCCATACTTGCTTATATTTATTTATTTATACCCATAAATAGTAGTAGTAGTAGTAGTAGTAGTAATTTATCTCCTTTTTCTCCTCACCTAAAAACCCAAAAAAGCTGGATTCACACCATGGGTTGTTGGTAGGGATATTTTAAAAAATTCCAGTTAAAATTGAATTCACACCATGGGTTGGTAGGGATTTTTTTTAATCAAGAGAGGAGGGGGGGTTAAATGAATGACTATAATATAAGGAGTAAACTAACCCCCTCTGCTGTTCACACTAAGGGGATGGGTAATTTAGTATGCTATGAGGTTAATTTAACCCTACATTGAACCATTCACTTTAGAGGGTTCCCCAAATTAACTACCCAAAAAGGTTTGGGGCAGGTTGGGGAAACTTAAGAATTTTTTTTTCATGCTGCCCAAAAACTTTGAGCACTTTGGAGAATTCCTGAGAAATGTTTTCTAGCATCCTCAAAAAAAAATTTCTGCAGTTTGAGTCTTTTTTAGGCTGCCTGATAATTTTGGGCATTACTATTATAATAGGTTGAAAAAAGATTTTATTTCTGCTCAAAATTGGGGGAACTCAAAAATTCCTAATACTAAAAAAAAATTGGGGAAAAAAATTTCCAGGATGCTCCAAAAAAATTCCCTTGTTCCAACCTAACTTGATCCCAAATGTAGAAAAAAATGAAGATATTTATTTTGGGGTTAAGATATTTGGTGAAATTTAGCCATTTTTTAACAAAGAGATTGGGAAAATTTTGTTTTTCAAGTGTAAATTTGACAAAATTTGCTATTCTGGGTCAAATTTTCGCCAAATTTTCAAAAAAGAAAAAAAAAAGGAAAAAAAAAAGAAAAAAAAAACTTGATGATAACAACCTATTCATAAGAGCACCAAAATGCTTGTAAATTGTCGCAAAATAGTGAGATTTTTGTTGGTCTTGCCTTGGTAGGCAAGGATGTTGTGTTTAGATTCATTACAGAGTATAGTAGCTTAAGGGATTTTGGCCCCTAGGTAATAATAATAATAATAGGTCTATTTTTATATGAGGATTTTTTGAAAGATGATATTTTGGCTTGTGTTGAAACTTGAGATTAGTTATTATAGAGTGATGATATCTTGAAGGATTTTGGTTTCTTTCAGAGGAGTTTTTTTTGGAAGATTAATATATTTTTGCATTGTGAAATATTTTGAAGTTTCATAATTCTTCTTCTTTTGCTTTAAGATACTTTTAAATGTAAATGGCAAGGCCATAGTGTGACACAACCCTTGTTAGGCCATGAGTTGTGTGGGTTCCATCCAGAGTTCAAAACTTTTGTTTTCATAATGGGCCTCCTATTGTTGTACTATACTACCACCATTGATCATCCACCACCACCACCACTTGAGCATGCATCTCTAGCCTAGAACTCTGATGTAACAAATTCATCAAAAGTAGCAGTGAGAAACTATTAAATGGCAATATTGTTTTTAAAAAAAATAAAAATTCAAAGAAGATTCTCTCCATAATAACAATAATACAAAAAACAATCTACTTGTTTTCCTGGTTGTAATTAAAGTGTTAGTTGATCCTGAGGAGATTTATGAGTGCAGAGAAGTTGAGCTATCTCTCTCTAGACAGAGACGGGATGGACAACCGGACGGATTCAGGGGAGGCTTCATTTCTCATCCCGACGTCTTTTACTATATGTATTGATATGTACTGGACAACCGGACGGATTCAGGGGAGGCTTCATTTCTCATCCCGACGTCTTTTACTATATGTAATGATATGTACTCAGATGGCATGGGTGTACTTTGTTACCAGAACTTGATCACTTACTTTTAAGGGTTTTTTTTTTGGCTTTACTTTAGGTAGCCTAGTTGCCCATATCTTTCTTCATGAAAATGAAACATTGGGAACAACAACTGGAGTAATAATAATAATAATAATAAAAATAATAAATAGGTTGGGGCAAGATTGCAATCAATCAATCCATGTTGATTGATCAATAGGCTCACAAAAGAGGAGGGCCAAGGTGAATGAATTTCTAAACCCGATTATTTTTGTTGTTATCTTAAACACTAAATACCCCATTTTGAGATTCACCCAAACCCATTCTTTTGTTGTTCCTAAAATATAACCCATTTTGAGATTTAGCAAGACCCATTTTTGTGGTTGCCACAAATATCCACTTTTGAGATTCAGGAAGAAAGATTTTGTTGTTATCAAAAAAAATACCCAATTTGCTCATTTTGAGATTCAGGAAGAAAGATTTTGTTGTTATAAGAAAAATACCCAATTTGCCCATTTTGAGATTCAGGAAGAAAGATTTGTTGCTATCATAAAACTACCCATTTTGCCTATTTTGAGATTCAGGAAGAAAGATTTTGTTGCTATCAAAAAAATACCCATTTTGCCCATTTTGAGATTTCACCCAAACCCATTTTGTTGTTGCCAAGGAGAAGATTGTGTAGAGAGAGAGGGAGAGAGAGCTTCACCAGGTGTTGGGTAAAATTCTGGTACAAAACTGCGAGTTTTACACAACACCAGTTGTTATTGTTGGGGGGCAGTTTCGTGTTCGTGCAGCCCACTTTGCATTGATGTTGTTGCTTGCAATTTTGGTTTCTTCTGTGTTGCATTAACTAGTAGTTTTGTTGTGGTCCTGTTCTCTCATGTCCTTGCCACCCAGGTGATTGATTGGAAATGGAAGAAGCTTCTTCATTGCAGGAAAGAAAATTTGCAAGCAATAAAGTTAAAAAAGAAAGCCTCTTCTTTGGAGCTGCTGCTGCTGATCAAGAGATTTTAGTTCTGAATTTGTGAGTTCACCAACACAGCAGGAGAAGGCGAGAAACTGGTTTGAATGTTTCTTTCATTTTCTATTTTTTTTGGGTCGCAGTTTCGGATCAAAGAGATCATGCGTGAAGAAGAGGAACAGGAACAGACATAGCTCGATGTTTGTTTGCTAGAGATCAGAGCAAAAACAAGAGGGAGAGAAAAAACAGAAACAGTAGAGGGACACTTGAGAGTGATGGTGGGCATCTTCGTCAAATTTCCGAGGACTACAAGATCATCATCAAATCGTTCACAACTATTTCTGGTGCAATTTTTTTTTCTACCCTCTTTTCTCTTGTCTTTTTTTTCGGCACCCACATGTTTAGCTAGATAGATAGAGAGGAGAAGAAATCATGGACATATTGACTTCAGACTGATAACAAATTGATGATGAGATGGGGATTTGATCCGGACTAGTGCTGCTATTGCTGCTGCAGGACTCAGGAAAAGCTTCAAGAACAAAGGTGTTAGTGAATGCAGGGATCAGGATCAATACAAACAGAAGCAGCAGCAGCAGCAGCCCACATCATGGTGTGGAGCCTCTTGATAGATTTGTTCCAGTCGAGCATCCTTCAGAACCATTTGATATTGACCAACCTATGCAGTGTCCGCAAACCGAACCTGGCATCATGCATGTTAGTAACAACCCCGCCCTTAAAATCCTTCTCAAGCTCTACTAGAGTTCTTCTTCTCAAGGCATGACTAGTGCAGCTAGCTCAAAGGAGAAGTAGAAGAAGAAGCTCAACATAATATTATTTCCATTCCAACCTGCACCCGCATGTTGTTTTTCAGTGTTTTTCTCTAGTGTCGTCAGCATTCTTATTGGAAACAGAATTAGACAAATTAGACACACATCTGTAACTTCATTTTCCACACTAATTCCTTCTGCAGTTCTATGTATCTGAGATTGCTGATTGTTTACCAAAGGAAACAGTGATCAGTGCTTGACATATACTAGATATAGAATCCATTGCAACATCTGTTTACCTGCATCTCCCTAGATTTTCTGAGCACCACTTTGTGGACGTCAAAGCTGTGAGTTTGGTAGCTGTCAAGCTTACATGCTTAAATTCAACAGCCTTGCCTTGTTTTTTTTGGTCTCTGAGTCTCAGCCTTGGGATTGTTCCAAGATTTTCCAACTTGATTTTACAAAACAGACTTACAACAATTTGTGGTAAGATTCTCGGGTTAGATTGTCAAGTAGAAGATGCTTCAGTACCACATGGGTAAGCCACATTGGGCTTATATTAGATCTAGAGCTCTAGATCTACTAACTTCTTCTAAGGAGTCAAGGGGGAAAAGATTTTCTCAATCAAAATTTGGGGTTAATATGTGCAGGATGCAAGAATATGGAAGGAGAGATTAGCAGCAAGGTTGAAGCAAAGAGCAGATCTCCTGGGAGAGATTTCATTGCCATCTTCGAATGGGTCTAATTGGCAACACACCATGAATAGTAGTATCACGAGGAAAAATGTTGTTCTTCGTCCCCTGGCTGCTAATAAAAAATTGTAATTGAAAGATTTTCATGACTCAAGGAGTGAATTGCAATGTCATTGCATTGTGTTGTCATATGTTGTCAATGTGTGTGTGTGTGTGTGTGTCTCTCTCTCTCTCTCTCTCTCTCTCTCTCTCCCATTCTCTCCTCTTGTGGCTTGTGATTTCTGCCATGAACCCAACTTGAGAAACAATCTTTTTGTTGTATATTGAGTGGATGTGCTTGAACTTTCATGTATCTTAGGGCCACATCTATTGGACTTGGGCATGAGAATATGATTGCATCCCAAGACAAGATGTTTTTTTCTCGACGCTTGTTGTTGGCACATACGAGAAACAATTTTGATAGAGATTTTTCCCCATTTCCATGTGTCTTGAAAACAAGAGCTACAACAACCGAGCTCTCTTCAACTACATGACAATATTTTCACATTTAGTGTATGTAGTAGAAGTAGTAGTAGTAATGTAAGACACACCTTTCATATCTCTTTTTAAGTGTACAAACAATTCACTATTGCTTATAACTTTTGTCTTATGATCTTTGAGTTAAGAATATCATGGTGCACATCCATTGAAAATCATTATGATTACTTAAAATTGCTTATAACTTTTGTCTTATGAGCTTTGAGTTAAGAATATCATGGTGCACATCCATCAAAATCATTACGATTACTTAAAATTGCTTAGAACTTTTGTCTTATGATCTTTGAGTTAAGAATATCATGGTGCACATCCATTGAAAATCATTACTATTACTTGAAGAAACATTGAGAAAAAAGTTATATGAAAATTTCACAAATTCTTATTTTTTGGGCAATTATAAAACATAGAAAATAAAGTGTGCCAAGAAAAAAAAAGAAAAAAAAAGAAAAAAGAAAAAAAAACTGAAGGTAATTCCTTTTGAAAGTTAACTTGGAGGTTGAGTTAAGTATACTATATGTAGGCCTCTCATCACCATACATCCATATTTGGTTAACAATCATTTTCATCCATTTTGTGAAGTTTCATCATTTGGTCAACTCCTCCCCCACACACACACACACACTCCAAGGACCCTAAATTTAATGGCAATCCAACTTTCATCCCATTGTTGAAAGTTAAAACAAAATGGTGTTGTGCTGATGGAAGGAAGTGAAAAGGTTTGTGGATGAAATTCATCCATTAGTTGCCCATGTGTATGGATGAAATCTCGTTCTGTGGACGGACGGAGAAAAGGGGTTCGTGGATGAAACTGGATGAACTTCTTCCCTCCCTCCGGTTTGCTCCCGTCGTCGTGCACGTCATGCACGGGACTGTTGCTGCTGCTGCTGTCGCGTGTCTCGAGAATTGCGTGGCAGTTCTCCCTCGCTCGCTCGCTCCCTCCTTGGCGTGTCGAAATTTCACGAAGCCGATTCGACGACTACAGTACCCAATTTGTTGTTATTACTTGCAACTCAAAAAAATTTCTTTACAATTCCAGTTCCCTGATCTTCAAGTCTACAGAGAAGCTTTTGCAGAGGAGGAAACAGACGGAGAGACAGAGAGACAGAAGAAATGGCAAGTTTCGGGTTCTTTGCGTGCATTGAGCAGTCGACGGTGGGAATGGTGGAAAAATGGGGCCGGTTCTCGCATGTAGCGCAACCGGGGTTGCACTGCCTGAATCCATTTCTTGGAGAATGGATGGCGGGGAGACTGTCCCTTCGAGTGCAGTCCCTGGATGTGCGCTGCGATACTAAGACTAAGGTGCGATACTAGATACCTACCTCTCTGCCTCTGTGTGTGTGTGTGTGCGCGTGCGCGTTCCTCTCTTTTTTCTATTTTTCTTATTTTTCCCGTCCGATCTGATCGCTTTGGTCGGTATTTTTGGACTTTGGATTCTTCCCCGTTTTTTTGTGGGGCTGGCTTACTTGAGGAGCTCTCAGCCTCGCGAGTTGTTGTCTTTCTTTGTTTCGGTTTTGGAATCCGGGCGTCCGATTTTGCTGTGGGAATCTTGTGTACCGATGTATACAAGCCTCCTGTTTTGAAGATTTTTACACGGTCGAGTTCATCAGGGTTTCAATCAAACCCTAGATGTCTTCTGTGATTTTCCGCCCCCCTGGATTCCAAGATCCTGTGATTAGGCTTTTCAATCAGCTAAACTTTACTTGTTAGGATTTGTCTTCCGATCATCTTTTGTAAAACAATCTGCAAGGTAGCGGGCTGTTGATTTACTGAGAGAATTTTAGATGATTTGGAGGACTGGAGTTGCTGATGAACTTGCTTGAATTAAAATACTTTGCTTGATCTGAGGATTGGCTTATTGTTTGGAAGCACTAGGAGATGATTTTAGTAATTGGAAAATGCTCATCAGGTCTTGAAGAAAGTCTAGGGTTTTATGTTTGTAAGTCCATTTTATTCTGTTTAGGAATGTTATAACTATTTGGTGATCACATTTTTCTCTTGAAGCTCATGGAACATGTGTATGACCATTGCTATTGTTGTTACAGCTCCTCAATTGTCTCCTCAATTCTTTGTTACGTGGAACTGTTATCTCTTTTGGGTGGGGTTTCTGTTGTTTTCATGCTTATTGATTGTTGCTGCTTTTCTTGTCAGATCTAAAATATCTGTTACCCTATCTCTCAATTATTCTCAGGTTGACTAAAATTGTAAGTATTGAGGAATTCTCAGAACTCATGAAGGCAATTGATCTCTTATAATACTGCTTGACATCCATTGTTGGGAGCTGATGAAGAAATTGGATAGTACTGGCAAGCTTGTCACTGCTATTTGTGATGAAGGTGATTGGGTTTGAGACATTGGGAGTGATTCTCATGAGCTTATGATTGCACTTGTTGTTGTGTTGCCTTCAAGGTGTAGTGGAGATTTCTCTGCAATCTTATAAATATGTCCCCCTATGATGTTTCAACAGAGGAAGCTCTGCTGAGTCTCAAGTGTGCTGATAGATACTCACTTTCTTGAGTTGATTGGGCCCATTGATTTTGCATTAAGTTGTTTCTGTGGGCTGGGATGTATTGTGTTTAAAATGCTGGGTAATGATCTGCAATTAATTGTGTAAGCTTAGTACCACGAAGACTAATCAGGGTTCACACTCTCTGCAGGATAATGTGTTTGTGACAGTTGTTTGCTCAATCCAGTATCGCGTGGTACGCCAAAATGCAGATGATGCTTTCTATGAACTCCAGAACCCTCGGGAGCAGATCCAAGCCTATGTCTTTGATGGTAAGTAATCTGCCCTTCTGGAGGCAAGCCATTGAGAAGTGTTGCAATATTGAACCTTGGTTGCTTCAAAGCCATCTGGATGCTGTAATCCTCTTGCCAGTAGTACTCCCCAATGAAGATGTGTAAATCATCATCATCGACCCTTTCCTTGATTCATGCATGCTCAATTCTTTATGGTTTTTGGTATCTCCAAGCACTCAAGAGATGATTTTGGAATCTTAAATTGTGGAGCAAGCTATAAACTCTGGGTTAGAGTTACAGGGTTGCCATACTTCTCATTTTTCCATTTTGCCATTTCTCCTTTACATGCAGCTAGGACTGTGCATTAATTTGACTTTACTTGGCTGTTGCCTTCACCTGGATTTGTGTATCAATAATACTTTTGGTCTTGTTGCTTGCCAAATCAATTGGACACCTAAGTGTAGATGCATGTGCATGAACAGTGGTACGGGCATGTGTACCGAGGATGATATTGGATGAGGTTTTTGAGCAGAAGGATGAAATTGCTAAAGCTGTTTCTGAGGAACTTGAGAAGGTAGATGCTGTTACTTTGCACATTTTATCTCTGAGTCTGATGATGAGCTGTACAGCCATGGTCTGTAACTCTTTGTGGTTTGTGGATCCCATTCATCTATGATGGATATGCAAGAGTGTAGATGTCACCATGTGACACATCTTTTGGTTGAACTCCTTGTTTCAGCCTTTTTTTACAAAAACATGGATGTCAAGGATCTGTTCTTTCTTTTTTAATGTGTTCTCTGAAAGGCTGTCCAGGACTGATGGTTGGTATCATTTTTGCCAGGTCATGGGTGCATATGGATATAGCATTGAGCAGACACTCATTGTTGATGTTGAGCCGGATCTGACTGTACGCCGGGCTATGAATGAAATCAATGCTGGTCAGTCTTCTCTTCAAATGTGCATGTCACTTTGGAAGACATTATCAGTATCTTTGATTCGTGACACTAGTTGTACTTGTGTCCCATCTTTGTTTGGCTGCAGCACAACGGTTGAGGATAGCAGCTGTAGACAAAGCCGAGGCAGAAAAGATACTACAGGTGAAGAGAGCAGAGGGAGAGGCCGAGGCAAAGTACTTATCAGGATATGGTATTGCAAGGCAGCGTCAAGCCATCACAGAGGGGCTACGTGAAAGTGTGTTAGCATTCTCAAACAATGTGCCAGGAACATCTGCTAAAGATGTGATGGACCTTGTGTTAGTGACACAGTACTTTGACACAATGAAGGAGATTGGCAACAGCTCTAAGAACACCACTGTGTTTCTTCCTCATGGTCCAGGCCATGTTGGGGACATCACCAATCAGATCCGGAATGGGCTCATGCAAGGGTCTGCAGCAGATACATCTTCATAGGTTATGTACCATCTTTCTATGAACAGGTATTTGTCTGTGGTTTCAGCTTAGGTTTGGATCACATTCAATGGGTTTTGGCTGCAGGTTTTGTATCTTTGTAGGAGTAAGGAACTCTACTGTTAATAAAGCCTTGGCTGAGAATATTCTTGGGGGATGGGTGGCCTCCCAAGATAAAAGCCCTACAAAGAGGCACAGGTCCACTTACGAAAAGGAGGGGAATGTCTTCTAGCATTGTGATTTTGGTGGTGGCAGTGGTGGAATGTGTTAAATATTTGCACATTAGCATGTAATTTGCAATGTCTAGCCCAATAGTCCAATATGAATCATAAAACATATGGCAAGAGAATAACAATGAATTATGAAAAAATTAGAATGTTTCATTTGCTATTATGATATCCCCTAGTTGACTTTGGTTGAGTTTGATTGAAATCTCTACCAAAGACTTGTAAGTTGTGTTATTTTGTCAACCCCCGGTTGATTTTGGTTGAACTCTCTACCAAAGACTTGCGGCTTTGCTTTTGTCATCCCCTGGTTGATGACTTGTAGAGTGTGAAGACTTTGGAATCAATGCAATGGTTGATGACTTGTAGAGTGTGAAGACTTTGGAATTGATGCAATAGTTGATGACTTGTAGAGTGAAGACTTTGGAATTGATGCAATAGTTGATGACTTGTAGAGTGTGAAGACTTTGGAATCGATGCAATGGTTGATGACTTGTAGAGTGTGAAGACTTTGGAATCGATGCAATGGTTGATGACTCGTAGAGTGTGAAAACTTGACTTTAATGCAACACACAATTAAAAAAATGATTTCATGTAGGAAAAGGAAGGTTCATCGCAAAACCCAACAAAAGAAAAAGAAAAGAAGAGAGAAGAAGACAACATAAGTGGTGTATTTTGATAGATTTAACTAAAATTTTATGGTGACAAGTTAAATTTCATTTTGCATTTCAATGCAGTGGGTGTTTTTAATGATACCATGATAAGAACTACTTGCTTTTCTTGGGTTGTTTCTAAACATTACAAATATTGTAATACCTTGGTAGGTTTGATATTAATTATATTATTTTTAAAAATGTTCAAAAACTAATTTTTTAAAACTAAGAAACCAAATTTTGTGGAGGAAATTAAAAAAACCTTTTGAAAATATTTTGAAATTTATTCTATTTTCAACCAAAAATAATTACTTATTCAATAGACATGTGTTGAAGCTGCCTTTGTGCTGCAAAATTTTACCATTAGACTAAAATTGGGGAAAAAGGAGAAAAGAATCCTTTTGAATGCATATAAGTGGGGGCAGTTATGGGGGCAGCCAAAGCCTGCTTTGGTCGGGAAGGCGGGCAGTTGGCAGATATAGTTGGGACTGCCCGAAATGGGGTTAGCCCTTCCGTGGTTCACTCTGTACTGTCATGGTTCTTTAGCATATCCCGTTTTAGGGTTAGGGTTAGGGTTTAGTCATTTTCGGTTTTAGGGTTAGGGTTTGAAGATCCAGTGCTGTTGGTTTCGCGCTTTTCCTATATCTGTTTTTTCTCTGGCGAGATTTATCGCCTGGATCCCGATTTTCTAAGATGTCTCTCGCACTGTCGGTGTTAGACTTCTGTTCCACGGAAGCGCATTCGTAGCGCTCTGGTTGTGATGCATGGAGTCTTCGGCTGTGTTCGATATGTCGGACGCGCAGAAGGGTTGGAGCAATTGGTAGTTCCCTCTTTGAGAAAGGGTTTTAGAGTTTGGGTTCTTATAACACCCTTGTTCTTGTTGTTGGTCCTCTCCCGCGCTCGTTCTGACGTTCCGAGGAGTCTTTGCTTTTTGTCGACTGTCGCTGTTCGTCCTCCTCTTGCTTTTGAAGTAGGACGGATTTGTTTCGGTGCTGTTCTGTAGTTGAGGAAGCCCTGGTTTGCGCAAGAAGGGAGAAGGAGGTATTTTTTGTTTCTTCGACTCAAGGAGTTCGTCTTCCCTCTCCCCGATGTCCTCTCCTTTTCTTTGGCTCCTTCGTAGTGCTTTTGTGTCCTATTCATTCCGTTGCATGAAGATAACTCGTGGATCCTTTCTCGTGTAAATCTCTGTCGGCCATCCGGAACATGTTGCCCAGGGCAGTTCTCTTTCAAGGGGGATCTGCAGGTTGTCAGTCTCTGCTGTGTCAATCTTGTCATCATTTGTAGCTCTCAAACCGGTCATGCTCTGTGTCTGGGGAGGGAGACTATGGAGAACCAATCGGCAGGAGGTTCCTGCTGCCAGCAGGTGCGTTTGTGCGAATGCTTGTTGGGTCCTGCTGTTTCCAAATGAGATGCTCTATGAAGATTGCCAATGAACGAAGTAGAACTGCATCGTGTGACTCACGGGGTGTTATCCATTTTTGCAGCTGGCAGAAAAGCTGGAAAAGAGTGAAACAGGAAGAAAGAAGTTACGGCAGGCAATTGCAATGCTCAAGGAGAAAATGGAGGACACCAGCAAGGTTTTACAAGTCAATGAGGCCTTGCGGCAAGGTAATGCAACCGTCCCTTATTCTCTACTATGAAGTCTTGAATTTGTTGAACATGCACTTGTCACTTGCATCAGATGCTATAATTGGAAGTTGACATCCTGGACTTAGTAATTGAGATGTAATAAGTCTTCTTAGCTTGATTGAGATTGTGATTTCGCAATGGTCAGTCCTAATCCTACATAGAAGGTAGAGGTGGTTTTTGTGTTTCTGCAGTATCTTAAGTGATAATTGCGTGGGCCTCTTGTGCTTAATCTGCAGAATATTTCAGTATAAAGAGCCTGTGTTGTATGATAATTTTGGTTGTAGAATGTCAAGTTTTAGATTGTTAGCAGGTCAAAAGAGGCCATTCAATAGCTCTCTTCAGCTCAATTCATGCTGTTCTTTGTTTTCTGTGATATATGGGGTTAATATATGGGGCATCTCTTCTGTTACTCAGTTTTTCTGCCCTTTAGCTGCCCAAGATGTGTACAACCCCTGCCCATGTGATGTTTCACTCTGTTGGTTGTCTTTGCCTGGCTGTGCAACAGAGTGTGAGAAAGAGCGTAAACGCGCTGATGCAGAAAGATTGAAGTCTGAAACAGACAGAAAAGTGCGGGAGAAGGTTGAGCAGGAAAGCTTGACGCTCAAGGAACAACTGGTCCAAGTGTTGAAACGCCTAGATCGGGTTGAGGATCATCAGAAGGCTGATCAAAGTGAAATAGTACGCGTGCATTGTATGGTATGTGTCATGTTAGGAGGTTCTACATGCTGTGTCATGCCCAGATATTCAATGGCAGGCACTTTTGAGTTCTTATTTGGTTGCCTGTTATAATCTTCAGTGTCATAATTGTGTCTGCAAAATTCAAGTCAGGAAAGTTGCTGAAACAGCTGAAAGACATAATGCAGGTAAAGGAAGCAGTTGATGGAGTTGGTGGTGTTCTGAAAGCTGTGGAGGCAGCTCAGAGTTCATTTCACACTCTGGAGAGGAACCTTCTAGCAAAGGTAGTTGTTCTTGCCCTCTCAACTAGAGAAATTGGTGCTTGGAAAGATGATTTTCTGCCAAGATTATATTCCTTTCTTGCTCCACTGTAGTCGTTTGTGTTGCAGCATGTGATTGACTAGTTGGTTATCTGTTGTCATCATATGTCTTTCGGCGGCAGAGTTAGAGATACAATGTACAGATGCTTATCAAAATGCAGGCAGTTAACTGTTGGGGCTTGGCAAGCATGTGAGTAGTGTTTGTTTCATGTAGGATCTGCCTAAGGGCGTTTTTGACTTAAGAGAGTAGCACAGTTTACCATACCTGTACGAGTAAGTTCTAGGGTTTTCTGTATGTGACATTTGAGTGGAAAACCTAAGAGAGGGAAGGATGCAGGTGAATGGTGCTGTACAATCATCCACAAAAGTGTCATCCATTGCGCAGCGGGAGCAGTCAAAGGTATCTGCAGCAGAGACAACAGCACTGGCAGCACAAGCTGTTGCAAAAGCTGTGCAAAAGGAGGTCCAGGCATTGGCAGCACATGTGGCCACCTTGCAAAAGCAGAGCTCTAGTCTGACACAGCATGTCTCCACTTTGCAGCTTGATTCACAACTTCAAGGTCCACGCACACCACAAGATAGTCTAGGCTCAGAGGAAACCACCACGTCTTTGGATGTCACAAAGAAGGTGACAACCAGTGGTGCAGCTTCACCAACAAGCTTGAGTTTACCCTCACCACAGAATGCGGTCCTCGGTAAGAATCAGTTGCAGACTGATGGAGTACCGAGATCTCAGCCAATGTTGACCAGTGTTTGTCCACCTCGTATGCGGAGGAATCCATCACCAAAACAGGTGAATACCAGAGCAGATTCAACTTCAAATGTCCCTACGATCCCATATCTGCAGGCACAGGCACAGGCACATAGGCCAAGACCAGGACCTGTGCAGATAATCACTGGGTTGCAGTCAATTTTGAACCCTTCTGTCAATCAAACAATTCCTGAAAGTACTGCATCATCACTATACATAACTGCACCAAGTCAGGGAAGCCAGTTCTTTGATAGACAGGGTGGGGATCCTGTTTGTAAACATTCAGATGTGGCAAAACAGTTTGTAACCACCACCAAGACTAAGGAAGTGGAAGGTGGGAACACAGTAGTACATCAACAGGGAGAGTTTCCTAAATCTAAGTTGAATCATGATGTTGTAAGTGCCCACAATGATCCTGTTCTGTTAAAGAGGGGCGATTCCCAAACTGGAAGTCATGACAAACAGTTGAAGGATAGTACCAGAGTTGGTCCAGAAACAGCTCCTTTACCTGGTGAACATATTCCAGGTACAGTGGGAGAGCCAATTGAAGATGCACGGCCTGACTTGCCTTCCAAGTTATTGGTGAACATAGCCTCTCTTCTTGAGAAAGAGAAGAAGACCCGATCCAAGATGGAAGAGAAGTTTGCAGAGCTGCAGGATTTGCTTGGAAATTCCAGTGAATCCTTTAGATTGCATTCAACCTCTGGAGGAGGCAAAGTTGGTCTGAAACGCAAAAGAGATGTGGGAAATGAAGTGGCAGAGAGTGTCCACGGAAGAAAGAGGCATCGAGGAAAGAAGGGTGCAAGGAAGGACAGAGTTGGAAAAGAAAAGAAATCTACTCTTGTTTGTGACCCTAACAGCCAGAAACTTCCTGCCAATAAGGATCGTGTTTCAGATGATTATAGGTCAGTAGCGCAGGCTGTGCAAACAGAGGACAGGTTAATAGGTCAGGGTGAGCAAAATCAGTTTGTTCTGTCAGAACCAGTTATGGGTGGGTCACTTGAAACTATTAAAAGGGATTTGGATGGCCCTGAAGTCAGGGATGCACAGGGAGATTTGGATCCGAAGGAGATGCTCTCATGTCTACATTCGAGGGATTTGCTGGAGGGGGAAGGAAGTCTGTGGGACACTGATTCTGAAGGCACTGGTGATGAACTTGGGGAATCATGGTGGACATCTAAGAATGATCTATTGTCTCCAACACTTCCCCGAATTCTGCCATGCCCTCTCTCCCCACCATCCATTTGTCTGCCACCAGTTCAGTCTAGTGATGGAGGTTGTTCCAGTGGTAGTGGACAGAAGATGATTAGTGATGATGGTAGCAAAGTTCCCCTCAACACAGTGGAGCCTGCGACAGAAGGGGATGCAGAATTAAGCAGAGGAATCTCCATTACCTTTTCAGGGATGCAGGACTACAATGGTGAAGAAGAGCCCCTGCCCAGCTCACATTCCAAGGGTGTAGGGAATATGGCTATTGGGAACCAAAGCGCTGGTGAGCAATTGTTGGCTCCAAATGCATGTTGTATGAACCTCCAAGAAATGTCTCTCTTCTTGGAGGAGCTGCCCTCAGTTTTGCAGGATGTAGCTGAGGACGCAGAAAAAGGAGAGTGGGCTATTGAGGATCCTCAGTTAGGGCTTGAGAAGGGGGTCTGTGGCAATGTATCCTCTTCCAAAAAGCATCATATCTTTCAAGAGTGTGTTGCAAAGGATGATAGCCAAAGAATTGTGCATAGAGCATCCTCTGGTGACATGCCCCTTGAATTTCAGAAAGGTCACACAACAGCAATTGCAAGCAGAATGGGAGTGCTTGGTACTGAAGAACATTTTTGTTCCAAAATTGCACTGCAACATGAGCATAATGCTACTTCTGCTACAACTGACTCAGAACAATTGAGGATACTTCAAGAACCTGCCATTGAAGGATTGGTAGCTGTAAAACATGTGGTAGGTCCTATGCAAAGAAAGGATTTTGATGAAGCTGAAACTACCTCGACTATTCAAAGAATTGAAGGAGTTTTGTTTGGAAGGGAAGCCATATCTGGATCCATACCTCAAGATGCCATTGAAGACTGTGAGATCAAGAGGACTGTCATAGAATCACAGAGTCATGTCAAGCCAACAACTCAAGATGGAGGATCAGGGGTACCAGATGTGGGGGGAATGGTTAGTTCTCCTATTGATGAGAAGCTCGAGTTGCTGGGCTACAGTGAGGACTGCAGGGATACTGGCAGAAGCTGGGATTCCCTTCAACCACCAGAGGAGCTACCTGGGCTTCATTCTGACATCAGGTGTGGTATAGAACCAAATTGTAAGCAGGCTGGACGATCACAGGGCAACCAACCTTGGCTGCAGAAGGAAGCCCAGGCCTTTATAGCAGTTAAGGACTCTTTACATGAAGCTCTAGTAGGGGGGACCACATGTAAATTGCAGAGAGGCAAGGATCTAAGAAATGGTCTTGCTGCAGTTGCCTTGCAATTCGACCTGTCAGGAGAGTGAGTACATCTTTCTTCCCTTGTTTTCCAAGTCACAAAAGTTACTTTTCTCAGTGCTATATTTCTATTTGACTCACTGGACGAGCTTGTTCTGTTGGCTGTAAGTAGAACTGCCAGTTTCCACTGGACTCTTATTTTGGTGGAGTAAGATACAGTTTGGGCATGGTGAGTAGAGACCGATGTGAAGTGCAAGCTATTGGGTAGTGGATGGTGGAGATTGGGGTACTTGGGTTTGCATACCAAGTACAGCTTTTCACCGCTCTATGAATATGAATTTGCATTTGTAAGTTTTTTGTTGTAGATACTAACCCAATTCCTCTGGATATTGTTGTGTCTTTAGTTTGGACATGTTTAGCACTCTAGTGATATGTCTTCTGTTGTCTGTGTATTGTCTTGATGTCTGTATGTTGTTCACTTAACAAGGGTGCTGAGAGGTCAGGAATGACTCCACTGTAAATTATGTCTCTGTGCAGACGTGATCGAAATCACCAGGCTATGTTTTTGAGGGTGAGTCCCATTCTTGAACAATCAGTAGTCAAGACAATAGTCATCACTTCCAGTGCCTCTGGATTTGGATTAGAGCTAGGAGAACAGATACCTGCCCCTTGCCCTGCATTTCTGGGACCTAGACATATCTAGTTTAGGCAACAGCTGGTCCTTCAGCTGTGTTTGCTGTTAGAAAATTGGATTGACTTCTTTGTTAATGTCCCTGATGCCCTTCTTATGTCAAAAGAAATGGCTGTCCTTGAGAGGGAGAGGGAAAGCTATTGACAAGTGTTTTGGCAGTATCGCTGCTTTGCACTTGAACTTCTCCTGTTACCTGACAGTAGTCTTACTTGAGAGAACATTTTACTCCCTGTTTACTAAGAATAGCTCTCGCAACACTACTTTATTGCTTGGGAGATGCACTGGTTGCATGGTAAAGGAGTAGCTCACATCTGGATGATTCAGACCTTGATGCTCAACATACAAATGGCTCAGTTGCACTTGTCATTCCAAAAAGCCCCAGAGAGAAGCCTGTCCTGTGATCATGCCATACAAGAAATCAATTCAAAGCAGAGTTCTGCATGCAGAGAACAGAAGTCTGTAGTGTAGGGTCTGTTGCATATTACTCATCTAATTCAATGATTTCTACCCATTCATGAAAGTACTGTGAGAAGAGATTTTCAGATGTTGTAGTGAGTGGGTTGTGCAGAGATATGCTCTCTATATTGTCGCTAGTGTTGGTGGAGGTGCCTGCATTGTGGCAGCGTGAAGGGGCATTGGAAGCTGTGACTTCTCAACATCTCTCTTTCCAAAATCTTCATGTGCAACTGGTGGAGTTAGTGGATGAAGGTTGGTTCTGGAGTTTCTTTCAGGTTATCAGTCACATATTTTGGTGTGTTGCTGAGATTGTCCTTTCTGAATGCTTTCCTTTTGTTATCTTGCAGTGTTGATGAACATGGAAGGCCTGTTGATGATTCCGGCCAAGTTTCATGCTCTTGATCTTCTCTTAGTGCGGCTGCGAAGGGTTTTGATTGAAGGGAAGGCTGAGACTCGTGGGATTGGTAGTGTGGAGGCACTTGTATCTTCAGGCCTTATACACATGACTGTCAGGAGGGGACGTCGGGAGGTGCATGGATGTGCATGCCAAGATGGGACAATTGAGAATGCAAGGATAGGAGCTAAGATCCTTGCAGGATTATGTCAGGCACATGGAAGACTTGACTTTTTACAACGCTCCATGTACACAATTTTGCTTAGGTGTTCATACAATAATTGTTGGCTGCTTGCTATGATGTCATCCTTCGCTTCCATTTGTGGGAGAGCAGTTTTTTCAAGTGGAAGTGAAATGGCAACCCAGGCTGTGTGTGTAATTGTTTCAGAACTACTGTGTGATAGGAATGGGAATACATCAGGAGAGAAGACACACTCACTTTCCAAATTTGGAGGCATCTCATCTCTGCCAATGGCTGCTTTCCACCTTAATATGATGGAAGAGGAGCTGGAGGTGCTCCATAATTGTCTGGTGGGAGAAAATGTGCAGAGAATGATGACTCTTCTGCCTAAATTGTTGCAATCCTTGTATCAGTTCCTGACATCTCCGATGTGTATCATCTCTTCTACAACTCTGCAGTGTGCAAGTTGGGATGAGACATTCACATTGAATAATGGTAGTGCCCAAACAAGGCCTTTTGTCAGTGCATCAGTGGTGGAAATGAAAGACAATGACCATACAGAAAGTTCACGTCCAATGCTGGTACAGCAGAAGGCTGAATCACAAGCAGAGAAACTGGGTTCTGGCCAAGATGATAAGCTCAGAATTTTTCTGGACATGTGCCGGACTTTGGAACTTGTTGCCATTCACTTGGTATGAATATCTTTGCACTTTGACAAAGTCTTCCTAGCGTGGCATTCCAAAATTTCCTCAACAAAACCTTGCTTTCACCTTTGTAGTTTGAGATCCATGAAGAAAGTCATGTACATAGTGCTCTGTGAAAGCATCCTCCAAGACCTCACATACTGACAAATGGGATGGAATTGTCGTTGTGAGATTTCAGGGCTGGAAATGGACATATAATGAACTTCTTGTGGGGCATCTGTGGAGCATGGTGACCCCTGGAGCTTCAGAAGTCACTGTCATTCATGTGGCTTATTTAGTTGGGATTCTTGGAAGGTGTTTTTTCTCCCCTGATGAATCCAAGATTTGGGACTTACATGTTTCTGGATATGTCAAGTGATGCTGTTGTTATCATTGGACCATGTCAATCTCCATTTTATGGGGATGCTCACTGTGTCAGAAGCCTTTCCAATCCCCAAGGGAGTGTGTGGATCCTTAAATTAGAAGGATGGTCCCAGTATTTTAGTGCAACTTAGTCTCAGTTTTCAAATTTTTTGGGTCACTGAGTATTCCTGCTTATCTGTCTTGCAGATTGGGAATAGTGGAAGATGGAGAGGAGCTGCCTGGGGTGGAACATCTTCGGAATCAATTACGTGAGGTCTTGCAGGGTGCGTTCACAGAGCCTGCAAAGGTTGCAGCAGCACAAGCTCTTAGCCATCTGAAGCTCTTAGCCATCTGAAATGTTCAAGTTGGAATTGCTGATGGCAAATATCTCCAGAACATGGGTAAGAATCAGAGCACACCCAAGTCCCTGGCTGTGTCTTAAGACATTGGACAAAAACTTTGGACAACAGTCAACAGAGAAGTTCTTGTCCTCAGGGGTGTCCCTCATAGGTTTCTCTCATCATTCTTTTTTGAATGCCTCTAGAAAACTTTCAAGCAACCTGCACAGATCTTCACTGTGAGCCAATTTTGCTGGTGAAGCAGGTTGTTCTAGTAGAAGCTCTATCTGGGTAACAAATTCCTTTTGCAAGAGGATCTCATTTTGATCACTGCCAAGGGTTCTGCTGTCAAGAAGTGAATCATGAATCAACGAGGCAGGTAACTTTGGCAACAAATGTGGTCTGAAAGTTATTTTTCATGAAGTCTCTCAATGATGTTCTCAATATTTATGCTAGTCTCCAAAATTTTCAATGATTTTCTGAAAAGCTGTTTCATCACCAACTTGTCAAAGTCCTGAACTGGTCCCCATTTGATGTTCCTGATATCTTTCCAATTGTATGCAAAAGCATACAACAGATGTGATGGCAAAAACAATTTGACCGGATGTGAAATTTGAAGCTCAATGCCTGAAATGTGTATGTTTTCAAATGCAGAAGCTTAGATTCTTGGCAGGGAAAGGTGCTTCTTCACCATCATCTTATGTGGATTTTGGCTCACTATTTCCTCAAGTGAATGTTATAATTTGATTTAAGTGTTGGTAATTTTGTCTGAAATCTTTCTCAAAATCTTTTCAAAGGCCTTTTTGAACATCTCTTCTAATTTTCAGGTTAGAAAGACAATCTTGCTTGCAAGGTCTAACTTAATATTTATCATGTTTAACATTAATTGTAATAAATTTGATTGTAATAATCAATCTTGATTGTTGTCACTAAACATTAACATTGATCATTATGGTGTGAATCCATCATATCAAAGGTAAATTATTTTAACTTTAAAACCCTAATTTAATTTAATACTAACATTAGTATGAATGAACATCAAAATTGTTAACTAACATTTTTAATTAGTGCTAACTTTAACATAGTTGTTTTTTTCATTATATGACTAGTGTCGCCTGTGTTGTTGGCTAAGTGTTGTTACCATGTCCTCAAATGATTTTTCCTTCCAAAACCTCATTGGATGGATCCCATAATTACAAAACAACTTAAAACAAAACAAACTACCTTCATAGATAAATGAGCTTTTCCTATGACCATATCTTAACGAGGGGTGTGTCACACTATGGCCTTACCATTTACATTTAAAAGTATATATTAAGGAAAAGAAGGATTATGGAAACTCAAATATTTCACCATGCAAAAATATAATCTTCAAAAAAAATAAAAAAATCCTCTAAAAGAAACCAAAATTCCTTGGAGATATTATACCTCTATATCTAATCTCAAATTCCAACACAAGCCAAAATAACATCTTTCAAAATTCCTCATATAAAAATAGACCTATTATTATTATTATTATTATTACCTAGGGGCCTATAAAAAATCCCTTAAGCTACTAAACTCTATAATGAATCTAAACACAATATCCTTGCCTTGCCTTGGTAGGCAAGGCCAACAAATAGACTACATTAATGATATATTTTTAATTGCCCAGGGTAAGGGTACATGACTAGACCCTTATTGGGTTTGACCCTCATATGTATTATTATTTTTCAGTGAAAAAAGGGAACAATGTTCAATCCACTGTTGGGCAGTTATTTACTTTTATGAAGAATCTCCAGTTCCAGTTCCAGTTCCAGTTCTAAAAAATAAATTAGAACTATCTCGGTTCTGGTTCCAGTTCCACAAGTGGTTCCATGGAACTAGGAATCCATTTCTGGTTCTTCAATAAATCAAATTGTGGTTCTAATTCTGAAAATCAGACCCAGTTCGTTCTGTCTGGTCCAGTTCTTACTAACTTGGACCAGATTTGGTGGTGGTTAACTTCTGGTTAACCTCCAGTTAAATCCCATTTCTTGTCTTTGCTTTTTTCTTTTCAAAAATCTCAATTCCAGTTTTTGGCTTTGGTTCCACATCTGAATTGAGAATCCAGGTCTCTAAGAAAATAAAATCGGGTTCCAGTTCCTGTTTGGGTTACCAAAATGAGAACTGGTTTAGATTCAGTTCTTACTGACCAGAACCAGAACTGGTGGTTCATACCAGTGTTGGCCAGATATAGCTAAGTGCATCCGTTATCGACATGCATAATGCCCCTTAGCAACTATTCATATCCGGATTCTTCCCACTTCCCATATTTGGAACTATTGGTAATCAGCTTATGTAAATCATTTTCATATATTCTTATTCATGTACATATATGCAAACCCAAGTTGTTTCATTATTCATATTTGTTGCTATGTTTTTATGAGATCTATGATTTGCATAGCTATGCTATACATATCCTTATATGGTGTTTAGGGTCCGGATATGTAGATCCGGATATGCATATGTTAGTAGGTTTGTAGTTTTCAAACTTCCCTTGTCCCTTCGTTCCTTGTACCTTGGTCTCCTTTATGTCACATTGAAGTTTTGTGGAGGCAATGTTGAAAGTTTCACCCCTACTACAAACTTTCTTTGTGTGTTTGAGCATATGTGGTCTAAGCTCCGAGCTTTGAGCATTTGAGATTTGAGGTCTAAGCATCTAAGGTTTGAGGTATGAGATGAATATAATCATTTGAAGTTTGAGGTTTGAGCATTTGAGGTATGAGGTTTGAGTGTTGAAGGTCTAAATGTTTGAGGTCTGAACATTTGACATTGAACATTTAAGGTGTGAAGTTCAAGCTCTAACTTTGAGTTTTGAGGTTTAATGTCTAAGTGTTTAAGGTTTGAGGTTTGATTGTTTAACTATTGGGAACTATCAATTTGACTATCTTGACTTTGAGAGAGAAATGAGAAGGGAAGAGGTTGGACCTTAGAATTCAAAACCTTAAACTCAATTCTTCAATAGTTGTAGTTTTTTAAAAGTCATAGTTTGACGTTGTAGTGTTTAAATGTTGACTATTTTGTGACAAGTAAGAGGTTTTAAAATCTTTTCTCCAATTTCTACACAAATTTCATGCAACTTGTCAAAGTTGCACTTATTGTTTATAGGTCATTTTTCATTTGCTTGTAGGTTGAATTTCATGGGGTTTGGAAGTCAATAGTCTGTTGGGTTGGACTTCAAGGTTTTGTTGGCTGTGTAATGGGCATCATGTGCACCATGGCTATAAAGAACAATTGTGGTGTTTAAAGCGTTGATGGGGTTGATGAACCACATGTATGTGAAGATGTAGTCTTAAACACTTCATCTTTAAACATGAAGAATGTATGGTTAGAAATTGGGAAGTCGTTAGAAAATGACGTATTGCAACTTGTAGTTATAGAAGTTCAAGTTGCATTTTGGAAACCACACCACCAAAATTCCATTTGCTGGGTTTTCTTTTCAATGAATGTTGATTTGTTTGTGGATTTTGAAAACTTATAGATGTTGCAATGTATTGTTTATAGATTAGAGAAAGCAATAGGTAATTTTTTGTCCCAAAGTTCTATTTTGAAAAAGGGCTTGATTAAGTATAATAAAATTAATGGGATTACTCCCATGTTACTCCCATGAAGATTGTTGATTATGTGCATCCTAGGTTGTCTTCTCAAAGTAAAATATAGCTTGCAAAAAAGGCAACAATGGGTGATGAAAATCATTTGCAATGAAAAGGGAAAAAAAGGATTAGGCCCTCTAGTTTTGTTATCACCATTTATGTTGGGTCCACAAACCTTTACAAAAAGACGAATGAGGCACAACAAATGTTTATTGAAGATCTAGTGCTCTACATTTGCAAAGGTTATTGAACATTTTCCACCATTAAAAACATTTGGTTAAGTAGGTTAATTTTATGTTAATGTTGCTGAATTTCATTTCCTTTTTAGATTATTCTTATGGATGAAGTGCTTCCTATAATGGTAAAAAAAACCTTGGATTTGCTTATGGGTGTAATCATGAATCAATGAGCCAATTTGTTTATTTTGTTTCAAAGGACTATAATCCTTTTGCCAAAAAAAACTTTTTTAGAGAAAGGATTTTTCAAATTAAATTTTTTTTATTACTTTTACTTATTATAGTTTCCCCAATATATCACATGTTTCTTGTCAATCATTTTGAATAAATATGTTTTTTCTTTAAATGTGAAATTTTACATTAAATTTTCGTGTTTAGTCTTGAAAAATGATCACAATTTCAAATCATGCCAAAACATGTTAACTACTTTGAGGTTTATTCTTTTGTATTATAACCTACAACTTTGGTTTTGATACCATTTACATTTGATCACATTTACATGTCATAAAGGACTTATGAATCAAATAGACCTAAAATTTCAATTTCTTGGGAAAAACATCAAATTATGGATATCATATATTTTGAGTGTCTTTTTTGTGTGTTTAATAGTCCCTTATTATTACAAAAAAATTCAACATCAAAGATTTTTTATATTATGAAAATCAAGGGCCCCTTTGTGAAATTAGTAATGTTTGACGGAACACCTACTCAACTTTAAAGGTCCTTTGCTCAAAACAAAAGATCCAATGGTTCAATTTAGATTTTTCAACATCCATATTATTCATAAAACATAACTTGCCATGATTAACATGCCATTAAAGGGGCATGACATAGGCATACATACATATATATATGTAGTTTATATATATATATGTAGTTTTGAACATGATTTGATATGGTTTTTGGTTCATTGTTTTGCATTTTCACCCTTCTACTTCTAAACCTTGCATATGCAACCACTATTTCTTTATAATTTTGATCTTTGGATGTCTAGAGGTGATGTGGACACTTTTGCCTTCGTGATAAATTTTTTAAATGAATCATGGATCCCTATGTATGTTATTGTGGGCTTATTTGAAGTGCATGAAACTAGTGGTCAGAATATGGTTATTCAACTTGAATCATTACTTTCAAATTTTGGATTGATGCATTGTGTGATTGCATTGTGAAAAATGAAAGCAATAATTTGATAGTCATGGCACCCACATTGCGCCCCATCATTGATTGTGAATTTTTGAAGATTATCAAGGTTTATGAAGGTACGTGTTTTGGGCATGTGATGTTTAAGGCATTCTAGTATGTTACTAATGATGATAAGGTTTTTAAAGGTTTAATGCATGTTAGTGTGAGGGATGCACAAGTTGTTTTAGAAAAGACAATTACATGGACAAAGAAATTTGGAAAAAATAGGCAAGTATGAGAGAAGACTTACATTGAATGTGGGATGCCACTTCGAAAACTTAAGACCCTCATCAAAACTATATTTTCATCCAAAGTCATCATGTTTGAATAGACATTGATGAAATCATGGCTTGTCTTATGAATAAATCTAGTGGTCATTGTTTATTGTTTGATGATTTGACTACTACCATTACATTAACTATTAAGTTATAATTTGAAATGATTAAAATGTTGTAGGTTTCAAACGGGATAGAAGCTTTGGATGCATTTGATTTAGAATTCATTTTCCAAAACCCATGCAAGAAGAAATTATGAAGGTTGTGAAACCTTCTTTCCAATTTTTAATTTAAAAAAATTTAGATCAAGTTCATAAAATGCTTGCCATAATGATGGATCTTTAGTTCAAGTCATTATGGGTTGTTGAAAATTTGGTGCCCACATGGGAATGTAATTTGACTTGCTTTCAAATGTGATTTGCAAGTTGTGATTCCCCTTTCCATGACATGTTTTGAAACCTTGAACCCTACTGTTGAAACATGCACATTTATTAATCATGATGATAAGCTTGAAAATGAAGGTAACATGTTTGGGGTTGGAACATCCTTTGAAAAGTCTTTTCAAGTACTTGTCATTGGAAAATTATCTTTGTTCATGAAGCTATCCATACCTTTTACTACATGCAAAGATCTTTTTATTTGGTGGCGTAACCATGAAGGGTAGTTTCCAAATGTGGCATTTCTGGCCAAACAAATCTTTGGCATTCCACGGCCACAATTAAAACAAAAAATGCGGTTAGTCTTGCTAAAGTATTGATAGCTTTGCATTAATACCACTTACAAGCGAAAAACTTGGACATGATAATTACAATTGTCAAAATTTGGCCTAATGATTTGCATGTGCACCATGAATTATATGCCAAATGGGTCCAAATTCTTCAAGGTGTACCAAAATCTTGTCACAATGTCATCCTTTTTTGTCTTTTTTACCTAGACCTTTTTTTATCGTGTTAAGACCCTATGCCACATAAAGCCAAGGTGGCCTAGGTAGCCAATGTTATATGTTTGAGGACTTGAACTCCTCACCTCCACTTTGGGAAATCAAGTCCTTACCATCGGATTTCCACTTCAAAAGTTGAAAATGTTTGTCATCATATTGTAATAAACTTGATTGAATTTTTTGTTTTGATGTACATATTGTAATATTCATCAATAAACTTCAATATTTTTGTATTACTTATTTAAGTAGGAGGTTATACCATATACCAAGTATCTACTTAAATAACATGTAGGTACCTACACCTAGTAGGTTACTACATGCTATTAATTCAATTAACAAATAAATAATAAAAATAAATAGGAATGATTAATTAATTACTATAAATATAAATAAATAAATGAAATCAGTGATCAATAATTTATTATTTCCTATGAAGTATTAAATATTAAATTAATAATAATTTACTATTAATTATTTTTTAATTATAAATTATTGATTATTGATACTTGATTATATACTATTTATTACTAATTATTGATTATTTAATATGAATGATTATAAAATATTATATAATGAATTACTATTAACTAATAAATAATTTAAGATAATTTCATTTATCAATAATCTTTAACAACTATATATTGTCTATTATTAATTATTATAAATTACTATCAATTATTAGCAAAAAAATTAGAATAAAATTGATAATGAAATAATAATCATTAATCAATTAAAAATTTAATGGATAAATTAGTTATTGGTTATTAATTGACATTTTTTTGGGTGACTAATTAATCATATAAAATATTAATAATAAATTATTGAATATTAACTATCAATTATTAAATATCAACCAATTAATGTAGTAAGTTTAAATACCTACATGTGCCTAAAGGTAGCATGCATGTAGCTTATTAAATTTTATAAATACCTACTAGATGTAATATGCTTAACCTAAGGCCCATTAGTTATGAATTTAAGTTTGGTATATACCCTAGGCAAAATAAACTTGTAGGTTAAGTAACCAAATTAGTATGGTTGATTTAATTAAGTGTCAAACCACAATGGCCAATGTGATTAATTTTAAATCACAATGGCCATTGAGTATGGTTAATTTGATTATGCCTTAGTCATTTTGATGGACCTTTGGCTTTTTTTACCAAATGTTTGGTTTGTTGCATGGTCAAACGGTAACTCGTGTCTTTCATGCCCCATGCCTTTAGTCAAAACGACCATCCCTCTTGGTCAATGTGGACATTTTACTCAAGTTGGACCTTCTAAAAAGTCATATTTTTTGTGGTGAATAGTAACCACATAGTCATGGGGGTGTTTAGGATTTTTGAATTGGGGTCTTTTGAAGAGTAACCTAATACCTTAAGATTGATGACCTTGATGATGTTGCTTGGGGTAATCTGCAATTTTTTCACTAGATCTAAGAGAAGAATGTTGTGATGTTACCACTTCAATTTTCTCCAAAATCCAAACCTCTCTTTTATTGGATTTGAAAGAAGAATGTTGTAATGTTGTTGCCACAACTTTCTTCGAAGTCTAAGCCTCTCTCTCACAAGATATGAGAGAAGAACATTGTAGTGTTGTTGCCGCAATTTTCTCTAAAGTCTAAACCTCTCCTTGCCTCTTTTCTCTTTCATCTTTTTCTCTTAGGTTTGTTTCAAGTTTTCCTTCTTTGTCACTCTTTTTCTTTTTGTCTCTATTGGAGAGCTCTTGAGCTTTAAATGGCTTCAACCAAACTCAACTAATTTCTAGTCAAGCATCTTAATTATCTAGCCAATGGTAGTAGCAAGGTAAGGAGTTTGAAAGTTCTAAAATTCTTGTGATTCTATTCCCTACTTCTCAAAGAAGAAATTTCATGACCTTGTTCTTCTAGGGTTTGCTCCTTGTCTTCAGGTTGCAGATGCTAGATAATTAGCTTACTAAGTTTCATAATGTAAAGGAAGAAAATAGACTAGGGAGCTTGCCATGGATGTTTGAAATTATGCTTGAAAAATTGGCCATGGTTGCTCTCACTATGTTGGTTGCAAAGAATGGTTTAAGAAGCTATGATCAAAAATAACAGCATGCACAACAAGCTAAATTTTTTTTTTCTTGACCCTGAGAGAACATGGTGGTGGGATTTCAACAGGTAAAGAAATGCGGAGTGATGTTTATGGCATGGAAGGAGTTTTTATGGCAACATAAGAACCTGGATTTGGCGATACCACATGTTTATAGAATAATGATGCAGCAAGTTGGTTCACTCATTAGATTTGCTTTAATGGGTAGTAGTGGTAGTGAGGATTCAAGTGGGCAACTAGGGGGAGGTGATCAATTTTCACCTACTCCCACAACTTTCACATGGCAGTAACAATAACAACAAGCACCATATGTTGGGGTTTTGCCTCCTCCCTTGCCCATGTTCCTTGCACATGCCAAGGTAGAGAATATCCTAAATTGATGAAGAAATTTTTTTGCATGAGAATGATTCTAGGATCATTGTAAGACCTGGAGAATTTCATGAACCAACTTTGCAATCTTGGTTGATCAATATTGCCTTGATGTTATAATGTGCAAATTTTAATGTAATTTATGTTGGGAGGAAATGTTATGGTGCTTCTTTGTGGTAGGGAAATGGACGTATATCAACTCCCTCAAATCCAAGATTTCCCAATTGTCACAACAGGGATCACCAATTGTTGGTGTTAGACCTCATGTCTAAACACAACATGGTCAAACCACCGATCCACATAACATTGTAGAGTGGGTAACTAATCATTTAGTGTGCTTACTATTGCAATTTGGTTTTTTCTGGTCCTACAATTGGTTTTCAAACAAGGTTGGCTTTTGCAGTAGTACATGTGTCCTTTTGTTAATGTTGATCTCCTGTATACAGCCTCTAGTTCTCATCAATTGTGATTCATAATTGCAACTTCAAATAAAAAATAGTAGTAGAATGAAGACTCCTTTTCATCAAAGTTGTAGGAGGGAACGAAAAAAACATAGAACTTAATATAATAAGATTAATCTACTTGCTCAAAGTAGCTAGCACCAACACAAAAACAACAACAATGAGTCGATTGCATGTGTGTGTGTGTGTGTGTGTGTGCAAACCTTTTTTTTCTCCAAAACTCTTAAACTTTTTGTTTGTGATTTCTTCTACAAAAACATGAATCTAAGAGAGTTTTGCACAATTTTTTTCCTTTTTGGGGGTGTTTAGCTCAGAAAGCAAGCTTGTCTTTTTATGTAGGGAGCATATTATCATTGTTTTAAAGAAGAAACATATACACAACTCCTCTAAGGTGCATACTATTGTATTATGATGTGGCCTTGAATTTTCTAGTTGTAGGCCTGAGTGTTATTAATGAAACTTTAGAGTTTTAGAAGAAGTGACTTGCAATGCATACATCTACAACACTCATAATTCCAAGTCTAACACCATTGCAAGTGACAAATACTAGAATATTAAAAGTCTACAAACCTATCATCTTTTGCAATGCCTAACTTAAAATAACATGATGCATGTGATGACCATGGAGAATTAATTTCAAGGAGTTGGCCAAAGGGAACAATAATGACTAATAAGTTGTTTCCATTCTAATAGTGCAAGTTCATCACCTTGGCAAAACAATGGCACATATTTACAAACCCCATATATTCCAAATCCAAATTTGCACTTTGTTTCATTCCACATGTCTAAGGAGCCATCAAAACCCACCACAAACCCTCTTTCATGTATAGTATTTGAGTGGAAGGTTGCAATTTTGCTAGGAAATGCCCAGCAAGATGAATTTTTTCCCTTCTTTGTTGTTTAAGATATTTTTGTCATGTATAGGTGATTCCTAAATTAAACCTGATGTAGCCTAAAAGATGAGCTGAATATTGGCCCTACTTTAAACTTACTGTGAAATCTTTGACCAACAACCTTAATAGAAGTAGCAAACCATGCCCCATTAATTTTAGCTTTATTTTCTTTCTCAATTCTCTTTTGAGTTGCTCGCTTAGCTTGGGTGAATTATGTACCTTCAGCCTTTTTCTTTTCCCTTTCTTTAGCTTTCTGCTCCTTTAGTTTATTTACAATTTTTTTGTTGACAACTTTCTATTTTAGTACAACCACATATTGGTTTAATGTTACCACATGTGAATTAGAATAATCCACTAATGGTTCATTGCCTCGTCTTTTCTTGGTTGATAATGCAAGTCGTGATAACAAGTGAGCCAATCCAATTTCTTCACTCTAATTTGAACCATTTAAGTCTTTTGATTTCGGAATAACATCTTCCAAGTCCACCACTAGCTAATTTTCTTCATATGGTTGTTTGTTATCGTGCCAAGACTATCTGGCATTTCAGCATAATAATGTAGGATGGGTGAAGGGGGGCATTCATGAATAGTTGGAAGCTCTATTGAAAAGGTCCATGCAATGTTTAACAACTCTATGGTAACTACAGCCTCACTATTATAAGACTCATCTATTGCATTTGAATGGTATGAAAGTTCATGTTCCTCTTGTTCTACTATAGTGAATACATCACCTAGACCAAATTTTCTAACCATGGCTGCAAGATTTAGTGGCTAGATCCCAAAAACCTTAAACCTTGATTTTATGTTCCTTTTTTTCAAGGATTTTGCAAGGCCTTGTCCACCCATGTTGCTAATGTAACTTTGTTTGGTTCAAGATAGTTATTTTTCACCATGGTAGAGTCTTTTTCTTTTCTAAAAGTTGTCTTGAATGGTTTGAAGTAGGTGACATCTAATGGCTATAGCACATGTGAAGTATGAGTAGGTAAGGTGACCATGTCTAACCCAACTTTTGTTGCTTATTTCAGTGCTTGTATTGTAACGTGAGAACCATGCCCATTTAGAATCAAAACATGTTGAGTTTCTTTGAGAAACCCCCTTGAATAGATTTGTAAAAAAAAACCAGCCATTAATTGAAAAGGTAAGTTATCGTCTAAGTTTTTTCCTACATAACCATGCATGTTCTTAGTCTATAATCTCAAATGTAGTCTTCTCACATCCTTCAACCTTTGATAATGTAAATGCAGGCAATGCTACCCTTGTAACATTAACAACACAATTCACAGTCAACCATCCTCGAAACTTAGGGATGGTGTTGTAAACATTCCGTGAACCTTGCCTAACCAAAACCCTAGCATTAGATTGACACCGTAGTTGAATTTTTATTTCATCTGAATTCCAAATGTGTTCTGATGCATATTTGTGTTGTGTGTACAAGTTTTCCAAGTTGGAATAAAAGGTATGGCACGCTTCCTTAATAAGTCCTTTTGCCTTACAAACCTCCAATCCTTCTGCAAGTCAAATATTAATATCTGGATGATGATTTTTAAACCAGTACCATAACTTGCTTTTGGAACACTGTTTTGAAATGGGGTAGGTTTGGTTTGTGTGACTTTAACAACCTTTAGCTTTAGCTATTGTAGAGTGATAAATAATTCAATAATTTGCATGTTCAAAACCCAAGTGACAATTGCTACATACTTTTTTTTTGTTAGTACACCTTGGGGTCCCACTTTCCTGCTTTTGGTTCTACCATTGAGAAGATCTAAAAGTGAAGTACAGGTACATTCATAAAATAAGGAGCCGAAGGTGCACCCTTAGTAAGGGCTTTAATGATTAATCAAAGTTTTTGAGAATTCAAATTTCATTATATTCATTTCAAAATATTACACATGTTTCCACAATATTTTAAAAACATTATCATCAAAATGTATTAAAAAAAATGTAATATTTATAAATTTTTGACACAAAAACATGAAAAACAAAACATTAGTTACAATTCTTATGGTTCCTATATTGTGAATCTATTCTTAAATGGAATGTTCCAATATTTGGTTAACTTTCGTAAAAAAATGTGTTCCCTCTCCATTGTGTCCATGGCATGTTTTTAGATGTTGATATGTCCATTTGGCCTACTTAGTTCCATTAAGTACTCTATTAGTTTTGGTTGACTTTTGTATTTTTACTATGGGAGGATGCCATTACTATTGTGTTAGTGCTTGAGCTAGTTGTGACTGTGGAGTTTCTTGCATTGTTGGGGTGATTGGGGTGATAGGTTGTGGAGGTCGATTCTCTTGCTTTTCACAGTGGTACCTGAAATGCCACTTCATCATTTTTGTGGCACATTCAAATGTGTTGTATTGTAGTTTGTTAGTGGTGCACCCCTTAACATGTTGTGGTGATTGTTGTAGGGCCTAACTGCACATTGGTGCACTCATCTTAGCCTTGTTCCTCCTGGTTTTAATTTCCAAGCATTCAAGGGTGTTTGTTTAGGTCCTACTAGAAATACAAATCTATGCTTTCTGTTTGAAGACTAAGAAATCAAAAAATGTGTTAGATCTAGATAATGTTCAAGTGCATAAGTTTTTAGATCTTCACTTGAAATAAGAAGTTCATAAATTTTAACAAAGTCAACCCAATCTAATGTGATGTCAATTGTGAATGTGCAAGTAGTCAGAATGTGTCTCAAAATGCAATGTGAGGGAAGAGAAGGAAATCTATGATTGGTGCTATTACTAGAAAGGGACTGTTGTTTTGGGAATGTTGATTGTTGAATTCAACGATAGTAGAAGTAGTTGACAATTGTGAGAAGTGCATAAAAATCAAAGCTCTTTAAAAGTGGATATCTCATACCTACAAAAACCTACCTTGATATTATATCAGGTAGTTATGAGGTTGGCTATCATGAGGGGTATTTCAAAATTGACCCTTCTGCACAATTGGTGAGTATTATCAAAAAAAATAATAGAAGTAATTGATAACTAGGGGTATTGTTTAAACAAGAAAATGGGTAACAAACAAGCATTAAAAAAATTAAAAAAAGGTTATTTGATACCTTGTATGAGACTCCCCACCCCCCCCCCCTCCACACACACACACCCCCCTACCACCCCCCCCACACCACAAACACAAACACATCCA
>Ga0116227_10001143_pt1 | contig 57723 bp, 33 predicted proteins | sample S1TSphgellanicum_FD_89693 | JGI IMG/M metagenome (GOLD analysis project Ga0116227, IMG submission 89693) | Host-associated microbial communities from peat moss isolated from Minnesota, USA - S1T2_Fb - Sphagnum magellanicum MG | ecosystem: Host-associated > Plants > Peat moss > Unclassified...
AAAAAAAAAAAAAAATAAATTGCCATCATTTTCTCCCTCTTTAAAAAAAAAAAAAAAAAAAGGCGATAGCAATAGCAACTGTTGTCACATTCCACGCAGCAACAATGCGAAAAAAAAACAATGGTAATGGCCATCTTCTTTTTCTTCTTAAGTAGAAAAATACCCACAAAAGAAAATGACAACAACAATGTGTCATCACCTTCTTTTTAAGTAGAAAGAAAAACACAAAAAGGTGCCTTCTTTGCAACAACACCACCACAGAAAAAGATGATGGCACATTGTCGTCATTTTCTTTTTCTCCAACATAGAGAAGAAGGCGACAACATTGTTGCCATTGCCTTTCTTCTTTTCAAATATAAAGAAGAAGGCGATGGCATTGTTGTCGTCACCTTCTTCACAACAAAACAACATTAAAATAAAATAAAGGGAGGGAGCTTACCTTCACGCTCTCACATCTTGCCTTTTGTCACTCCTTCAAGCTTTTGCATCTTACCTTGCTTAAACCCTATGACATTCAATTCCTAAACCCCAAACCCTTCGAAGTTTTGAGGTTTTCAAGCTCTCTTGAACTCTAGCAATGGAGTGAACACAAAATGAGGTGAGACAGGTAGGAGGGGGGAGGTAGGTAAGAGGGAGGTAGGAAGGGGAAAAGTTTGGGGTAGAAAAGAGGGTTGAAAAAACCGTGGGTAGGGGAAGAGGATGTGTTTTGGGTTCATCCCCGAAATGGCTTGAACGGCCTTATCTTGAACCTGTGCATTAGTGGCTACTAGTTCATTCTAGCCGAAAAAAAATGTTTTTCAGGAAACTCCTTTTCAACATTATATTGTGCAATTTTTTAGTACTACAACCATGAGTTTTCGGCTTCATTTTGTAGCACAATTGTTGTTTACTCAATGTCTATGAAGCAAATCTTGTCAATTTCCCAACATGGACATGAACAAGAGGTCATGAACTGCAATTTTGTTGGATTGTGAAGAATGAAAACCTCAAGTTTACACTTGGTGGTTTTGCTTATTTATAACAAAAGCAAAGTGTTTTTGTCTATACAAGGATCAAGAGTTGTGTTGCAACATGAAAGCTAAGAATGTCTAACATCAAGCACATCATACGCAAAATCCTCCATTAACATGTTCAACTTTTTTAAAGCTTTAGGTTTGAGGCTTTTAAAGGGTTTAGGGTTTTTGAGGTAACAACTTTTAAGGTTTAGGGTTTTATATTTGTAGGGTTTAATGATGTTTAGGTTTTTAAGGTTTAGTAACTTTTAAGTTTTGTGGTTTAATGACTCTTAGGGTTTAGGTTACTTAATGTTTTAGGGTTTAACAATGTTTGAGCATGATTTTTTCAATGTGTTCAATACGTTGAAAATGGTCAATAAAATCAAACAAGTTGTTATAAACTTTATCATTCACCTCCAAGTTTTTGTTTATTCCTGATAGAAAGTGAACATCCACATGTAGATATTACCCCCACATAATTACAGTGAACATCACATCCACTAAATACTTAACTAAACTTAATTCAAATATTTCATAGTTTCAAAAGTTAAAAGCATGAAGCACAAATATTTAAAATAAAAATAACTTGAAAAAAAATTGACACTTTTAATACCCCCATTCAATGAATTATCAATTTACACTTAGACCTCACCCATTAAAAATGTTTGTGTTTGGTAATAGAAAATGCCTTATCAATATATCTACAACCATATTTGTTATGTTACAATACACCAACTTAATAAAACCATCTTTAATTTTTTCTTGCACAAAATGATGGTGAATCTTGATATATTTCATGTGGGCTTGAAAAGTTGAGTTCTTTCACAAAGATATGCAATTGTGATTGGCAGCATATATAACAATGGATTTCATTTGCAATTGACCAATAATCCTAAAAAATGATGAAAACAACATTGCTTGCCTTGTTGTTTGGGAAGTTACAATATATTTAGCTTTTATTGATGATAGATCAATACAAGACTATTTCTTACTACTCCAATTGATAGTTCCATTATTCAATAGGAAACATAATTTGATGTGCATTGATAATCATCATTATTGCCAACCCAATTTGCATCACAATAAGCATACATTTGTTTGTTTTCATAAACAATATGATAACTCCCAATATTGGGACGATGGTTTTGGTAAGCATTCCTTTTGGAATACACCTAGACCATTTTTTTTTGTCAATTCCATTGTCATAATAGATGTTCCTATTGAAATGCACATGGCCCTAGCTATGGTCGACATTCATATTGGAATGTATTTCACCTATGGTTATTGCTTGCATTACCATTAAAACACATTGGGCCCTAATTATGATTTACATTACTTTCAATATGCACCTAACCATAATTAAAGTTTAATCCCTTTCAAAACGCACCTAGAGATGGCTATGGCTCACATTCTCATTAGATTGCACTTCGCCCTAAGTATTGTTCATGCCCCTTTTGAAATGCAAGTAGCCCTAACTATGGCTTATGTCATGTTAAAATGTGCATGGCCTATGTGTTATGGCACACCTTCTTGTCAAAATGTAATCATTTGAGTTTTCGTTGGAACTTTGGCTAAGATTTACACCTAGCCCCTCGTGTTCCCATTGAACGCTAACTATAGCTTACATTCCCATTGAAACACACCTAACATTTTATGTTCTTATTAGAATGTGCCAAACCCATGACATGTTCAATGTTTACTTTTTAAACACATGTCAAAATCGATTGTGCTTTTCAAATAATAGAAATCCATTTTATTTTAATTTAATGAAGTTGCACAAGATTAATCATAAATTGGTTCACAACCCCCACTACCAAAACAATATTAATTCTTGTACATATCCACGTTACAAACATGAGATTTCCAAAATCATTTTAAAATGGGATAAAACATAGTACTTCCAAATTTGCATTATTGTAAGGATCCATATCCTTTGAACGTTTACAACTAATAATTAAAGGGGTCCATAGTAATTTACTTTCAAAAATATCAAAATGCTTCAATATATTTTCAATGTATTTGTGTTGACTTAATTAACTTATTCAATTTTATTGAACACAATTCACTTTTATCCCCAAGAAATATTAAATTTCACCTAGATCCTCCATCTCAAACTTCTTCAAAATGTTGTCATTTGTCTCTTTCAACAAAATTGAATTATCATTAGAGGCCAAAATGAGATCATCAACAAAAAAAGTTATGATCACAAAATATTTTTTTAAAACTTTTTTAAAACACACATTGTGATTAACATAATTCCTTTCAAACTCTTTAGCCAAGAAATATGCATCAATCTTGTAGTTCCATACACAAAGAGGTTGCTTCAAACCATATAAGGATTAAAAACCTATGTACCATGTTTTTCTTACCAAGCAAACCCATCCTTGGGTGGTACCACTAGGAACATCACTCCTTATAATTTTGAAACTTGCCCAACTTCAAAACAAGATATACTCGCTTAAGGAAAAAAATTCATTTCAAAATGTATATATCAAGTCATGTAAGATTACCCAAGTCATGTAAAATTTGAAACTTCCATTTGATTTACAAATAAATGAATTTTAATATTTCAAATGAATGGTCAAGGAAAAAGTTTCACAAAAGTAACACTTAGGGTTCCTTTATTCATGAACACAAAAGAATCATGTTTTTTTCATTTTTTTGCAATGCTTTTAATTTCTAGGAGGCCCTCAAGTAGTCATCTTTTTAATTTCTTTGATAGATAGTGGATTGAAATAATCACAATTTTCGAGCAATTTTCGAAGCTTGGGACTAAGAGGTCTAAAAAGATCATTGCATTCATGTATACAAATTTGTAATAATTTTCATTTTTTTGTTTCAATCAAAAATTTAGATATACCATTATAACTATAGTTGATAAATCAAAAATAAATAAAATTATAATGGTGCAACTTGACACTTGATAAGGGGTCAACGGTCTTAAGAACACTTGTTAAGAACACAAATCTCTTACTTGTGTAGCCTCTATAAGTGTCTAATTTTTTAATATAATGTATACATAAGTGGGGAACACAAAGTCCATGTGGTGCAAGTCAATAATAAAAATCACAAATGAAAAAGATTAAAAAATTAAATCAAATCAAATCAAGTCCACCTTTCTTTGAATTTTGGTGAAGTGGTTATTAGTGGTACCTCTCAAGGATGGGTTTGCATTACCTTCAACCATAGGACCCTTTGATTGTCGCATATATATATAAAGATCTCCATCAAGAAAAGTAACTTTAACATTGATTTTATGCACCTTGAAATTTTGAATTATTGAAAGTTTGTTAACATAGAGACCATTTATGGGTTATGAACAGCGTAGTTATGCCTAGAAATAACTTAGTTTTTTTTATCAACCTCTTAAAATATAGTTTAAAACAATTAAAGAAGTAAGTAGCAACCAATTATGTACATGGTTGTCACAATGGAGTAGATAATGGTTAACCAACAAAAGTGCGCAAGTTGTTGTGAATAGTTAATGAGTGCTTCAACCATTCAAAGTAACATGTGTGCTCATGTTAATATGGGCAAGTCACTTCCACTTCATTACAAATGGTGTGCAAAAAAATACAAGTTGCAACTTATTGAAAAAAAGTAAAAATCATAATTTATTTAAATGTAAATAAGGTGTTGATAATTCATTTTGAAAATATAATTAAAATATTATAAGAATATGTCATTATTTCATAACATATTTAAAAATATCTTTTTGCCTTAGGTGCTTCCTAAAATATACAAGGAGTGACCTCCCTAGGCACACTAATTATTAAATACAACTTATTGTATAGTGGGAGTGTCAAACTTATAAGCTATGGAACACAAAAGAGGGTGAGTTACAAGGTTCAACCAACTAAAAACCATGAACTATAAAAAGGTATTAAGGAAATATGAAAATATAAAAAGGTAGCAAAATACATGATATAACTAGGGAGCTTTTGTGCAATGGTGTGTTACCACATTAACAAGATGTTCAACATGTAACCAAGTTGTAGTGTGTCATCAACCTACTTGAAATCTTCATCACATTGAACATTTAACTAGGCTATAAAACACCATCAATGACATCTTATAGTTTGTAACTAAGTTCAAGGTACCTAATACCTTAACCCACGATCCTCCAAGATACTTAGAGTGCGTCCACCCATACCCCTTATTTGGGCCTCTAGAAGTATTTATCACATCCAACATAGAATGGTAATTGTTTCCCAACCCCAACAATAAACATGCAAAATTGATTGGACAAAATAAAATGAGAGATTACTTAAATGCTATCATTTGGGTAAAACTTTATGACCAACCAATGAACACTAGTCATTATTCTAATGGGCCTTGTGGAGACTAATTTAACTTGTGCAAATATACATGTCCAAACCAATGTTTAATATATATAGGTGAAGCCCTTCGATGAGGTACTAGTAAAGGTATAAATGTCATGCCTTTAAAATCTAGTACAATCCATTCAACATACCTAGGTTTTACTCATATTGGCTCTTATATTGACCCAAATAAGATGCAATTTCTTATCTAAAATGTTACTTAAGTAAACTAATATGTTTTCTACAAAAACAAGTTTTACATTAATATTCCCCCTTTTGGATTGCATTCTATCCTTGGTAAGAGTTGGAAACTTTATATAGGTTCTAAGTTTTATGGTGTTTGTTGGCCCTACCTTGTAAAACATGGATATTGTGTTGAGAATCATTATAGAGTATAGTAGCTTCAAGGGCTTTTGCCCCCTATCAACTAGGTGAGATGATTCATCCTAATTTAGTTGTAAAAATATTCACATTCATCTTTTGACATTTTGTTTTTTCAATCATCTTTTCAAATGTGCACCCAACCCAATTGACTTTGTCATAAATCCACAATAACAAAACTAAATATGAAAATACTTTCTCTAAAGATGATTATGTCACCCATTATATTCATGTAATTCTTTCAGAATGTGACAATGTGATTAAAAACATTCAAATACACATGTCATGATGAGTCTTTTTTTTTTGGTTTGAAATTTTGCACAAATGTGAAAAATTAAGATGAAAAGGGAAATTTGATCACTTTTTTTAAAGAAAAAGTCATTAGATTTGAAAAAAATTAAAAATCATGTTGCGACATTTCCCTATTGGTTTTGGTTTGGTAAAAAAAATTAAATGTTTAAATAAGTTCCTAGAACATGTCATCGTTCAATGTGAGATCCCTTTTGGGTTCCTCAAAAGCAATGTTATGGAAAAAAATGAAAAAAAATTTCATGATTTCTTTTCTTTTACAACAACATGATGTACACAAAAATAGATTTAACAAAAAATTCCACTACCTATGATCAATTTATCATAAATATCAATTGTTGATATTAAATTAATGGTAAGGCCATTGTGTATAACACACCTTGTTATTCATTGAATGTCCATTTAGTGTTTTTCAATGGCAACCATGAAAATGAAAGTGATGGTAGTAATTTTGAACTCATGTTTTTTTTGTCACTACTTTTATCTTTTCAATATTCAAGTACATTGTTGCTTTGCATTTCAAATGTGAAATATAGCTTTTCAATTCACTTAAAAAATTTCTTGCAAAATTTCTTGCATCTTTGATGTGATGGGGTCAAATCAAATCACAGGCATGGACACATTGTTTTAAAATGATTTTGAACCTATTTGTTTTAAAGATGAACCTAAAGATACATGCTTAACAACTAGGTCAGTGCATGGCACTACAAAAACAATGGACCCCACAATTTAGTTAATTACATAAGGTGTCACCCTTCAAGAAAACACACAATGACAAGTTTAATATTATGTCTTTGAAACAAAACAAAAGTTGTGGTTGTGCCATCATTACAACTATTTAGTTTGGGTTTATTAAAAGTTTAATGAAATGTTGAGTGTGTTAATGCAATGAAACCATAAATGCATCATTTATCACCTCATCGCAAGTGAGAAGATTCATGAAAATGTGACTATCATGACTTTAGCCTTGGGTTCAACAATCAAGGCTAAAGCACGATAACAAAAAACATGGGTCAAGATCTAATATCCTATAACTCAATAACACTCCTTCAAATGTGCTAAAAGTGCAAGAAAATGAATCTCAACACTCCCAAATGGATTCCACTTTGGAAGTTGGAGTTTCATGGGTGTTTTAATCTTTGGGACAAAAGTGTAAATATTAAACCTTATCCAAACTAGGTCCTCTTTAGACCATGAGAGAAGTCTTGAAGCGTAAATATCAAAATGGGTTCAAATTTTCACAAAGCAATGCCACCTTCAATGATTACAATTTTATTTGGAATAAAGAACCCATACAAGAAGTGTGACACAATAAAAATGCAATTCATTCAAGATTTGGTCTTATTCATCACAAAAGTGTGCATAGCTTTGTTGATCTTCAATAACACTTAATTGTGATGACTTGCTATTGTATTGTGACCCCAAGATCAGTTGCCATCTTGCAAGGAATAATGCAAAAACACATGCTTGCATTACAAGTGAAAACAATGGAATATTTCATCCTTCTAGTAATCATTACTTGTTTGTTTTCTATTTATGGATGTTTTGTGTTAACTTTAATATATTTGTGTTAATGGAAATGATTGTTGGGTGTTTCATGACATCACAATTGGTTTGTTTGAAGCATTAAATATCTATAGTGTACCTTTGGCAAAGATAATGGTTTCAATTGACAATTGAATAAAAACATGGTTAGGTGACTTGTTTTTGACATTTTGAAAACTAAACATTATACACTAACTAAAATTCCTACAATTATAATAATGATCAAACTATCAATCCTATAGTTATCCCCTATTCTTTTGGTCACAAATATTGGTAGGCCACCTTAGAAATATCCCTAGACATGTGATTGGTTTTTAAATCCATGGGAAAGTTTGAACAAGAAAAATTGAAATAAAATTGACATTTTATTTTTTTTAATGTAAATGAAATTTTTTTGTATTGAATTTGTTTAATGCATTTTATTCATAATTCTTCATTTGATGGCGGCTATTTTAAAAAATTCATTCCAACATTATTATGACATATTTTTTGAATCAATATTTTTCACTTGCTTTACATGACAAACATAATGTCATCATTTCAAAAGTCCATTATGAGTCTATTTTTTCCTTAAAACTCATTTATAAATTTTAATATGATTTTCACTAAAGTTTATTGCAACATGAATTATTTAAATAATAATAATAATAATGTTGAATATGTCTTTACATTTTAAATTCATCTACAATCCATAAAATTGCAATTGTGATAGTCCAAACAATCCATGTACTTGTACCAAACATAGTTATTTCCTATGTGAAAGTTAAAGGGTCAAATTTGGGATGCTTGGGAATGTTTTAATTTTTATTGTTAGTTGTGAATTTCTAGACTTGTTAAAGCCCTATGCTAGCACTTATTATGAGCACTTGATATCAAAATGTTGTCAATATGTAATTAGTGAAGAGAAGATGTGCATGGACATGAAAAAGGTGTTTTTGAAGGATATTCAAATTGCTCTACAAAGAATGATAGCTTGAACCAAAAAGTCTAATGAGAGAAAGCAAGAATGAGATAAGGTGTGCATTGAAAATTTGTTTTGAATGTTGTTGTATTTCAAAAGCACTTTTGAAATATGATGATGCCATTAGCATTGCTTCAAAATTAGTCACTACACTCAAAGCATGTGTTCCTAGCAACTTGGCCTAGGCCATATTGCTTGTGTTGTTACGAAAACCTTGAACCAATGGTTCAACAATTTGTCTTAACCAAACAAAATATTATTGGTTGTTGTTTAATGTTTTGGTTATATAACCATGGTGATTTCTATGAAACTACATGGGGATGTGCAAAGGGCAAATGTTACACCACTTCTACAATGTGGCACCACTTCTACGATAAAATTTGAAAGTAGACATGACATTCTTTTTGCAAGAATGGTTTCGTTGGTTGTGACAATTTTGCCTCCTTTTCTTAATATTTTTGTTCATTTGAATCATGTCAAGCTTCATAATATGATAGCAATAATGTGAGACCTTTGTTTCTAAGGACTCCAATGTCTAACTAAGTATGTTGGTTGAGAGAAAGCAAGACAAATTGATGATGAATATGACAACAAAAATTTTATTCCACTATGAAGGTTTCAAAAATTAACTCCAAAAAACAAAATTAAAGGTCCTAAAACAACATTAATTATTGATATATTTATTCATTTGGTGCACCTCCTTCTAGTTGGGAAGCTAGTAAGAGACTACTTAACCCTAAGTTATCCTTGTTTTGACATCTTGTTGTGTCAAACAAAATTACTTTTGCCTTTCCAATGGTGGAAAGAGTAGGACACCAAATTCCTTATTGTTGGGTTTCTTGCCAAATAGCTCCCGGCCCTCCTAAGCTCAACTCAATTTGGAAAAAAAAGTCCTTGAACCTTGTTGGTGTTTTGAGTTGTTTTAAGGCATTGTAGGTTTGGCTTAAACAATCTTAATATCCTTGTTATGATTTACAAAAGTTGACCCTCATATGTTAAATCAAATTGATTTCCCTTCATAGATAAAGATGTTACAATTGTTTTCACTCAGGAATCAAAGTTATTAAAGGAATGCAAGGCAGAGATAGAAAAGGCTGGTCTCTTTGAGCAAAAGAATGGCTTTCATCCTCTTTTAGAAAATGTTGACTTGTAAAATTTGAGGGTATTACAAGTATCCGGCCAACACTGGTCCAAACTGTCACACTGTTTGTGGAGTGTACTTCATGGTTAGCTATGGGACAGGAATACCACAGAACAATTGTTTCCTGTCCTCACACCATTCATCCTGTATGGTGCAATAGTGAGTGTGGTTTGCTTTGGGCTTAATCTTTGATGGCCATGTACTACCTAATAGTGGATGACCAATGTGATCACCCATTATTACTGTAGTACCTCGGTGGGTTTGGCACACAAGTGCTGAATAATTTATTTATTTTAAAATTTAAGATTTGGCATGTGAGTTTTCAATTTCAAACTTTTCAACATGTAAGAAATTTAATATTAAATTCTAAGCCAATTTTAGAGTTCTCTTATTATTCTAGTGGCTAGTTTGTTCACAACTAATTTACTTATTTGTACAAGGCCAAGGTTCAATTCCAGATTCCTATAATCTAAATTTTTGGAATTTTTGACTAGCAAGATTACTTTTTTTCAAAAACTTCTACCAAAATTTTTTTTTTAAATTTATGCTGAAGTCACCCATGTACTATGATACCTATTGCAAACTATACAAAGTTTGCATACTATAGAATCATGGAGTTAGGAGTTACAGGACTAAACTCATCCTGTGATGGAACTTTGGCCTTCATTGTCGCTCTCATTCGCCTTTCATTTTTAATCAACATTCATCCATATTGGATGCATTTTATGTCATTCAACCATCTACATCCTACCAATGACCTAGATTTATAAGGAAAAAGTACAAGTGAGGTTAGAGCTTTTAATGTCCAAACCCAAGTTGAGCAATTTGGGATGGACATGGATGACATGGAAAATGATATCAAGATTACACATATTTCTGAATAATGTTGGTATCTGCTATGCAACTAGAACATACATTTCCATTTATACAACATAAGACAAAACTTCACATGAAAGACAATAATTTAAGGCAGATGTCATAATGTTTTCTTGAAACAACAAAATTGTATAGAGTCTTGAAAGCAAAGACAATCCCTGACCCGTTTTGAAATCTATATTGTTAACACATATTGGTAGCAAAACCTTTTAAGTCCATTTGGTTATCAGATTTGCATCAACTCATGAACCTAACTCCAATTCAATGTTTACTAATAGGTGAATGAAAATATCAGCCTTTGGATCACAAAATTATTGTTTGGCAATTACAAAATATAATGAATGGAAAATTGAAAATACATAAACACAACCTCCTGCATTATACCATGTCAAATGCATGTTTTTGTTCAAATTCATTTGTTTCAACTTTCAAGCGCTGTGTGTATTTATCTCTGCTAAGCAAGCATCAAAGTTCACGTTGTTTCTCTTCAGTAAATGCAACCAAATGGACTTGTTTTTAAACCCACATAGCACATAACTATTCAATAGTAACCTCAAAGATTATGTGCTTCCAGAGTGAATAAATATAACTTGTGGGTAGCTAAGGTTCTTTTGATCCCAAAAGCTTGCAAATTGTATGGGGATCCCATTCAGGGAAAGTTTAATAAATAAGCAATTAGAAAGAAGCTTTTAGAAAGAAGCTTAGTGAACCATTTTGGGGAGATTGGAAGCTTACTATTAGAATGAAGGTGGCTCAGGCAATAAGCCATAACAAAGTAAGAGGTGCCCAATAACTTTCCATCGAGGATGGATTCATCCCAAAGCTTGAAAGTCTTTTGCAACCAAATTATACCCATCTAACATTCATAATAAAGAGAGAAATTATGAAGTGTGTCCTGAGCTCAAATGTCTTCCACAATTCCAAAACATACCCATTCATCCTTGAAATCCTTGCACGGTGCTGCATTATTGCATTTGATTCTGAAAAGTTTTCAGAGCTCATTCTTCATGCCTTACTGCAGAACACTAAGAGGTTTCTTGATTTGCCAAGGGGGTGGAAAATTGAAAACATGAAATCATACAAAATTTGCAGGCTTGAGGTCAGCAGTGAAGGTATCCAAAGCATTTCAGCTTGTGTTCAATCTAAAAATTGCCCATGAAAAACAACATTCATGTCCATTCAAATCCTGGAACATGATCCATCAAGTTTGAGATGGGCAATAAACTGAAAACAGAGGGAACCAGACATGCTTTGATACAGACTGATCCATCCAACATCCATATCAGAATGGGACACACCTTAACAGGATAAATTAACAGTCTGCAACATACCTTCCAAAAATGCAGCAGCCCTTCATGATCCACTTCCACATGCAGCAGCCCTTCATGATCTACCCACCATCATCAAGGTCCCTCAGTCTATTCCTCTTTTCTATCTATTGCTTCCAGTAGAACAAGGTCATAGAGGTACAATATAAACATCAGAGACTTCACAATACTTCAGAGTTCATCCAGAAATGTGCAGAATTTCACCTGACAAGCAAGGTTCCATCATCTGGTTTGAATGACAGATCGAATACCTGCTACTGATATCCACAGGTGCAGTCATTTGCACTACTAGGATCAAAAGGCTGTAAGTTGCAGAGGGTTTGTTAACCATTTCGCAAAGGCAAACACTGACCCAGCACAAGAACTCCTTCCAAAAACCAGAACTGGTGTGCTACTATTATCACTTTCAAATGAATCAATATTTTACAATGTATGAATCTCTCCATCACAGACCCACCAAAGCAACCCAGTTTGACATTCATGAAACTCAAGCCCAACATTAGGGGGGCTCAAATTTCATAAATGTTGCCAGGCAGACATATTACAAAGCCTGTGGATAGTCTGCAAAAGCAAGCAACTAGAGCCTACCAAATGTATGGACTACAAAAGAGCATCTGTTCTGGCCTATGACCCAGGTTTGCTTTTCATTTCTATCTCAATCAGTTCCTGTTGCCACACTTCATGCTTCTTGTGCATCTCCTCCTGGCTCATTTTCAAATCACGGCAGAGATTTCTGAGCCACACCTCTTGGTGATATGCTCATGATTTGTGACCAAATCAGGTATTATGGGGAAAGTGCAACCACTCTGTAATTGCATTACACCTTGCACACAATTTTAGTTACCTGCTTGTGTTCCATGCAGAATTTGAGCAGAAAATTTGGGCAATTACAGGGTTGATGTAGTTGAACACCATGCCTGAATGGATGGAGCCCACTTCAGTAGTGGTCAGCCATTAACAAAATACTCCCAGAACTCTTCAGGCTCATTTCCATCCTCCACCACCTGCACACAATTAACCAAAGTGGCACCTCACTAAAAACAAGTCCTACCAAACCTTTGGGTTGTTCTCTTCCAGCAAGTTGGCATCACCAAAACCAGAGCCTGGAATCAGTTGTTGCATCAAATTACAGGACCTCAATCATGTGCAAGCACATGGATGCAAGCAAAATAAAACTACCAGCAGAGGGAGCTCTGCATAAACCAAGCACCAACAAATGACAGGGAAAAACGACAGAGAAAATGGCCCAAAAGTCCTACAGCATAACAACAGAACTCTAGTTTACCTTAAGAGGTATGTCCTGCCGCAGCTGCCACTGTCTGATAAGATCCTGCCCTATCATTATCCAGTGCTCTTCACCGGCTCTGTTGACATCACCATCTTCCCCAGGTGAATTGGTCCTTGAACCCCTGCCCACCCACACATATACATGGCCCCCTACTCCTGATGGTGAATCTGGCACTACAAGGATGTAAGCTGCATGTGTATCCAGATCATCCTCTGTGAACATGTCAATCTTCTCCATTTGTGGCCACTCATAAAGCTCAACAGCTTTTCCTTGCAGCCCTGCCTTCTTCCTTCCAACATCCTCTTGTAACAAGCTAGCAGACCTTGTTGCAATAGGGATTGTTTGCTCACCAACATCCTGCACTGCCATGTTGTTATTGGGATCTGGAAGAGCTTCTCTCACCCTGTCATGTGTATCAAATTCACATAGTGTACCACCTGTATCAGCTGCAGCCCTGTTGCACTTTGTCACATTTCCAGTTGAGATTGGATGAAGCTCAGGCTTTCTTCTTGGTGTCAAAGTGGCTCCATCAACCAATGATGGAAGATTGAGGGAGGGAGACACACTCCCTCGACGTTGTGCCAGAGATAGAGTAGGCCCTTTTGATGTTGAACGAGATAAGGGCTTGCTGTCTAGATGACTTGGGAAATGGCCAAGAGATGGAAAGGGCATAAGGCTGGATGGGGCTTCTCCAGATATTGGTGACCACACAGGAGCAGATTTTGGAGAAGGTGAGTGAGGTACAGATAGCAAGGGAGAAGGAGGTGGAGACATACATGGAGATGTCAGAAAAGGAGGAGAATGGGATGAATTTGATGAGAATGAGCGAAATGAGAAAGGTGATGCGGATGAGCATTGTGAAGGGTCTGGGGATGCTGCTGGACCTGACACCACTGTTGTTGCCAGGCAGCCTTCTTCAGGCCCTTTAGTCTTGGACCCTACTTTTGACACAGGTTGAGAATCTCCTGCTCCATCCACTCCCTCCCTCACTAACATAGACTTGCCTCCAGAAACAGAGAAGAATTTGTGGCGGAGTCTGCTCCACCCACTATCCCTTGGTGGGCCATGTGGTACTCCAGGAATAGGTTCTGCAGGCATCACTGCCTTATCTTTTGCTCTTTGGTAAAGCAAATAATCTGTGTCATACACTGGGAGCTGCTTCACTGTGCGACATGCAGCCCCTGACTCTGTATTTCTTCTGGGTTTGGGAGAGCCATTTTCCTTACCAGCATCTGGATCCTGATGCTCAGCAGTTCTCTCACTCTCAGGCATCTGCTTTCTCAAAGCTTCCCAGAACTCAGAGGGCTCTTCACCTTCCAAGACTTGAACATTTTTACCCTGAGCCCTCTCGTATCGTACCACCTGCCGAGTAAATGCATGGGCAGCTACAACCATGCCTGAATCAGACTTGGATCCTTGCCAGACAAACAGAGCACCAGGCACATGAACAACAAAGGTACCTCTGGAATCAAGAGCTGAGGCAGCTGGATGGTTCACAGTTTTGGGCACCAGATGTAGAGGATCATAAGGAGAGTGAGGAGCCATGCGATACATCCGCAAAGCAGAGTTGGGACTCACAGGTGTAGCATGCACACGCTTCTGACATTGCAGAAGTTGGCAAGCAAAACCCATGTTGGGATTCGTGACCCCTCGTGCAGCCTTGACATCTTGGAAAGCATCCTCAAAGCTGCGACCATCCCGCCACATCAGGTAGGCGATGACTAGAGAAGTTGACCGAGAAACCCCTTGACAGCAGTGCACAAAGACCCGCCCACCCTGCTCTCTCACTTCCTCAAAGTAATCAAATACATCATACAGGATACTCGTGATATCCTCTGATGGGCTATCTTGCAGCCACAGGGTCTTATAGCTCAAATCCTCCCGGAAGTACTCTGGGCACACAAACCCTACACAATTCAGCACATGAGTAATCCCATTCTCCCGTAGTGTCTCACGGTTTTTGGCAACTGAATCACTCCCAAGGTAAATATGTTCTGCAATCCGGGAACACTCCTTATCAAAAAAGGCAAATTTATCCCTCTTAAGCTGCATTTCTGTGGGTTCACACGTATCCCTATTGCGCTGAACTGCACCAAGATCAAGCTTCATGCCAGGACCCAAAAGTCCCTTCATATCTCTCCGTCCACCCGGAGTGCTTGGCAGGCCTTCGTCAACCTCTCCACTCCCATCTATGCTTCGCCTTGGGGGTTGCAGGGGAGGTGGCCGCACCTTGCAGACAGGCTGAAGAGGACGTGGTGTAAGAGGGAAAGGCTTTCTGTTATCTCCAAACCCAGAAAGTTGCCGTGGTGAGGGGCCAGGGCTTGGCGGTGCAGAGTGTGACTGCCATGTAGTGGATCTCCAAAACTTTTGGCTGACATTCGGAAAATGGACTCTGTCAGTATCTTGGTCCTCAAACAGTTCTCCCCCCCTTGCCGTCTCCTCACCATCAGTTCCAGATTTTCCTACCTCGTTCTGCCCCACCACCCTCCCTCCATCTGCCAGCATCATGGAGGCAGTTATGTCCCGTAATGGTAGGCTCCTCCTGTCACTCTTTCCTTCTAAGGGCAACCCATCCAACAGCAGGTTCTTCGAGCCATGGAACTCCTTCACGTTCTCAGCAGGCTTCTTCTTTGCCCAGGTTACCATGGCCTTGACCCCTCCTCCCCCTCACCTGCATACTTGAAAAAACAAACCCTCTACAAGACACAAAAACCACCTCAAACAAATCATTTCCTTTCTCCACCTTATCTTTTTCCCTCGCTCCAAAACCCTCTCCAAAAACAAAGATCTGCTGCAGCCACCCCAACTACTACTACTACTACTACTACTTGCAGGGCAAGCTTACGAAACCCTGGACAAGTGCAAGGCCACGGCCGGGAGAGATTTATTCTCCAGCAAAACCTATCTATTTGGCAAGACCTAGGAAGAATGAGATGCCCGTTTCTTCCTATCTATCTTATACAACCTATCATGTACAAAAACAGGAAGTCAGCCGCTACTACTGGACATCCAGAAACAGCAACCGCAACACAGAGCAAGAGCAATCAAACTGCTCCTCACTAAAAACACAAAACAAGCGCAAAAAGCATGGTAGATCTGTTCTCTGTAATCTACGGGCAACAATATCCTAGGGTTTCAAGCCCCTCTCCTTCAACAAAAACGAAGAAAAACGTTTCTCCAAACCCCAACGAAAACGTCCATAAACACGAAGCAAACAACGGAGAATAGAACCAAGCAAAAAAGCAAAGGAAGAAGAAGAAGAAGCCGTCTGCGACCTTACTTGTTCACAAGCTTCCAACACCAAAAAAAATAGCAGAAATCTCGTCCAATCTTCCCCCCTCCCTCCTATCACGTCCTTTTTATCCTCCTCTCCTCTCGTCCTTGTTCTGCTTCCCTACCGTCTTCACCAAGGCAGAGATCATACCACGAAAACAGGTCGCAACTGACAGTCTGCGGCGTACAAGAACAACCCCCGACGGAAAAGAAACAAAACAAAACAAAGCAGAATCCGAAATCCGGAATCAAATCTTTTTTTTATAAAAAACATATGCTTGCTGCAATCCAGAAACCGAGATCCACCAAAAGAAGAACAACAACCAAAACCAGATTCAAGAGTTATTGCAACGAGCAGCGGCAGCAGCCAACGAGAACAGAGCGAGAAATACACAGAAGGACAGACATGGAGAGAAAGAACAAGGAGTAAAAGAAGAAGCGGTTAGAAAGAGAGAATAGAGAGAACCAGAAGACGTAGCAAAGTCATGCGTGCACTGCAGCAGCAGGCATGGTCAAAGCAATACAGAAGAAAAGAAGAAGAGCATCGCACGGAAGGGACGGAAAAAAACAAAAGGAAATCAAACAAAAACAAAACAAAAGCGGAGAAAAACACAAACCACGAACAAATCGAAGAAGAAAAAGGCCAGGAAAACGGCGACGGGCAAAGCACAGGAACTGCCCCAAGCAACGGCTCTTGCCGCGTTCGCCGGGCCCCGTCTCGTCGTCTCCTTCGTCGCTTTCGTTTCGTTCCCCCATCTCTCTCTCTCTCTCTTTCTCTCTTTCTCTTTGTTTTATTTTTGCTTTCATTTCGTTTCATTTACTTTGTGTTTGCTTTGCTTTGCTTTGTTTTTGTTTTTTCTTTCATTTGCTTTGGTTTGATTTACTTTGTTTTTGGTTTTTTTCTTTGAATTTGATATGATTTGCTTTTGCTTTGCTTTGCTTTGTTTTTGTTTTTTCTTTCATTTGCTTGGCTTTTGGCTTTGCCTTTTTTTCTTTCTTTTTTTCACCAAACTGATTTTATTTTATTTTTTAAATTTCCCTTGTGTCTCATTATGAAGTGTAGGGGTTTTTTTATTTCAATTTTATGATTTTGCCAAAATGATCATCATCTGTTTTTAAATTTAGTCAAATATGGCTATAGACAACTAGATATTCAAAGTTCAAAAATTTTAAGAATCCTTTTTATATTCTGGCTTACTTTCTGGAACGTGTTGTAGAAATCTGAAGACTTTTTTTTTTTTTTTCCTCAAATTCTGGCAAATTAGGCATAAATTTTGTACTGTTTTTTTTTCTGACATTTTTTATTTTTTATTTCTATGTTTGTGTTTAGTGTCATATATGATGAACTTTAAGTGTTTGTACTTTATTAGGGTTTACAATATTTTTATTTTTATATTTATGTTTTGGGTCATATATGGACATACCTACACTTCAGTTTTGTAAGTTAAGTACCTTGTTTATTTGTTTACATTTTTTATTTTTTTAAAATTTTTTATGTTTGTGTTTTGGCCCCTTGGATCATACATGGATTTACACTTAAGTTTTGTACATTTTCTTGTTTCCATTATTGTTATTTTACGTGCTTATGTTTTGCATCATATATGAACTGATACTTAAATTTTGTACCTATTTTTGTTTACTTTGTCAATGTTTTTATGCTTGTTTTCTGGGTCATATATGGACCATACACTTAACTTTTGTACCTATTTTTGTTTATTTTGTCAATCTTTTTATGCTTGTTTTTTGGGTCATGTATGGACCATACACTTAACTTTTGTACCTATTTTTGTTTACATTATCAATGTTTTTATGTTTGTTTTTTGGTTCATATATGGACTTACACCTAAGTTTTGTACCTATTTTTGTTTACATTATCAATGATTTTATGTTTGTTTTTTGGGTCATACATGGACCTTACACTTAAGTTTTGTACCTATTTTTGTTTACATTATCAATAATTTTTATGTTTTTTCTTGGGTCACATATTGAACTTACACTTAAGTTTTTCACCTTTTTTTTTGGTACATTATCAATAATTTTTATGTTTTTTCTTGGCTCACATATTGAACTTACACTTAAGTTTTGCACCTATTTTTTTGTACATTATTAATAATTTTTATGTTTTTTCTTGGCTCACATATTGAACTTGCACTTAAGTTTTGCACCTATTTTTTTGTACATTATCAATAATTTTTATGTTTTTTCTTGGGTTACATATTGAACTTACATTTAAGTTTTGCACTTTTTTTTAATTTACATGATTGTTGTTTTGTATGTTTTTTTTTTAAAACTTATAAATGAACTTAGAACTAAGTTATTTTGTGTTTTGGGTGGTCAAATAAATCTTCTTTTTTTTTAATTTTTTTCTTTTTGTTGGCATGTTCCTTTTTGAGTCCTATGACTCCTACTACCTACATCACAACTCTATATATGTGTATTTTTCGTGCAATTTGTGTGTATGCCAATTGGACCCCACAACTTAACTTTATTACTACACACTTGTGGAGGGAGAGGCCACTTGAAGAGAAGAGTGAGCAAGAAACGTCACATGTGGACCCACCCCCCCCCCACCCCAATTCTCTTTTTGGGCTTCAATTCCCATGTTTCAAAATTCAAACTTGTGACCAAAACCCCATTTGTAGAGACATATATAGACATATAAATATGTGTCTAAAGTGGGAGGTTTTATTTTATTTTATTCCTTGTTGCTTGACTCAAGGAAGGGTTCTTAGTGTTGTTGACTTTGTGGTGGGGCCAAGCAAGGTCTTGAAGAAGCTCTATTGTCTTGTAACAAAAAGAATATATATAGAATTGCATTAAAAAAATGTATATTTTCATATTATCCAACTCTATTGTCTTGTAACAAAAAGAATATATATAGAATTGCATTAAAAAATTGTATATTTTTATATTATCCAACTCTATTGTCTTGTAACAAAAAGAATATATATAGAATTGCATTAAAAAATCTAAAAATATTATTCTATTATAACTCCTTGAAAAGTTTCCCTTGGGCCAATTGTTATCACCATTTAGTTTTATTTGAATGGGAATTGATTCTTTGGTAGGTGAGAGGAGATATAGTTTTGGTACATGTTGACTCCTCTCTCAATTGGACACTCACAAACTTCGATCCCATGAAATACTTTGGAGCCCACAACATAACATCCTCCGTGCACCCTTTGCTTTTCAAAAGTGTGTTCCAAAGTTAAAATGGTACATTTTGACATACCATTTGAGGGTCCCATAACAAATGGGTCGAAATTACCCTTAATAGACTTGTTCGATTGAAGGTCATATTATGCACCCCATTTTTTCCTCCATGATTGGGGGGGTGGGGTGGGTTTGAACAACGGAATGCCCATTTCAACAAGCATTTTGTTTTTCCAAACATCATCCATTTTTTCCCGTTTTATCCATAATGCATGAAGAAAATCAAAACAAGTCTTTACACTTAGTAAAACCCATGGTTTCAACCTTTTACCCTACGTTTTATATTTAGTGAAAAATATTGTCAATCCAATGTACGAAATTTTTAAAACATTTGATAAAATTTACACATAAAATATTAAGTATCAAAATTGATCAAAGCAAGCCCATTAGGTGTCGCGTAATGTTTGTGCATTGTTAAGGCAAATGATACAAATCATCACACCCTTCTAAAACCTAAATCTCTAATGCAAAAATTCAATGTTATGTGCAAGGTTCAATTTTGGGCCATGTAAATCAATGTCATAATCAAAGTTCACATAGGACACAATGACAACTAATTGGAAACATGTAAAAGTAATAAGGTCCTCTTCAAGGGGAAGAAAGATGAACACTTAGATTTGACGAACTAACTCAACCTTGGAGATCATTTGTAAAAAGCCTTATCGTTTGCAACCATTCCTTATGCAATTATCTATAACTAAATCTCGTTTACGATTATAAATGGTTGCTTATACAATTTTTTTCAAATTGAATGGATTTGGATTTTCTTTTTCACTAGTTGCAATTATGGTTTATTTCATTTTTTTAATAGATTTATCTTTCATAATTTTTATTTTATTTTTTATAACATATATATATGTTTGATTGCACATGCAACCAAAATAGTCACATTATAATTGCATAAGATACATATGTTATTTAGTAACTACACATATAAATTATTTAATAATATATACATATTGTATATATCTATATATTAAATACCTACTTACCTATTTAATTATTAGGTATTCATGTACATATTATCTACTTACCTATTACGTAGTTATGTATGTATCACCTACTTACTTACTAGGTACCTACCTACCTATTTCTTGCCTACCTAGCTATTTATTAGTACCTATGTACATATATATCTAATACCCACTAGTTACCTAATAGGTTATTATATGATAAATAATTATTTAGAGGCAATTTAAATATGTACTTAAAATATATATTATTTCAATAAAGTACTTAATAAAAATGTATGTTACTTAGTAAGTAGACTATGTAATATTATGTGTTAGGGAATAGTTACAACTAAGCTACAATTAAAATTTTATCCCATATTGTTTATTTTCCCTTTACAAGTTTACAAACTATATGATTAGGTTGGTTTGATGTAGTAAACACATTCATTTTTTCAATTGTCATATGAAAAGAGCTAATCACATGGGCATCACATGGCACACTTTAGTTGTTTTAATTAGATGGTTGAAAAATATATAAAAATTGTTTGGCAAAATATTTCAAAACATCCAAATGATGTTACATGTCACATTTTCAAGCTACCACATGTGAACATATTGGTGTGCATTGTAATTGCAAGTGCAATCGCAACAACTCATCCCTAAATACATGTATAAACCATCATATTCATATTTTACGAAAAAATATTTCATCCATTGTCTACAACTAGTATCATTTGTAACTTATCGTTTATTACTAAGCTGACTTTTAGTCACAAATGACATTTTTTTCACTAATGGGTTAATTTGAAATGATTATGATAAAATGGAAGGAAGGTTCAACAATATTGTCATGTGTGCAAGTTTGCTCTCAACACATAGAAAATGGACTTGCATGTAAAGACAAATGGGCTTCTATTTTTGAAATTTTTCAAAAAATTGTCAATTACAATTTTGAAATGGGCAACAACAAGGACTATTGGTTAATTTTCTCACAATATAAGGTCATGCTGCATCTACTTGGATTATTCAACATAAGCTCATTTATGACATAGTTCTTGAAATTTAATTGGGAAGCTAATCAATCTTCAACATGCTGCACCTTCACAACTTGATGTAAGATTCAATAAAAACATGCACTCACCAACTTCAAGAAAAGATATCATGAATCAAATAGGGTTATATGGTTATGATGAACTTATTGATACAAATATCTTTTTGAAGTTTATGACAAATATGCCTTCATGCACATTTTAGGTGCCCAAACATCTTTGACATTGCCAAATGTTTGTTCATTTGAACATGTTTTAATGAACATATGAATACACAAGCATTAACTAAATTCATGACCCAATTGACAATGCAAAATATGTGAAAGTCAATGAATACAAGAACTTTGAATGGAGATCTCGAAATGTATGCATCATTGGTGTTAAGTTGAGCTACACCTTTCAACACAAAAGCATGGCAAAAGCAACTCAACAAGAGAATCAACTATTAATCCACTTGATAGACAAAATTCATGAATCAAGCCTAGTCATTTAAGAAAGACATTCAAAGACACCATGGAGATTGTGATAAAAACTATTGAATATGTTAAGTTCAATGATACACAAAAAAACATGGTAAACAAGTAATCATTGATTTAATAAAAATGATGAGCATAATATTCAATAGATTGATTTTTTTATAAATGCCAATATATACCTTCTACAATAGGAACATCACAAATATAGAACTAAGGGGCTTTCAACTAATGGGTATTATATTCAATATCAAATTGTAAAAACATGGAAAAATATGATTACCTATCAGATCAAATTTTGAAGTTAGAAAATTGAACTTTGATTTGAACATGTGTTTGGTTCTTTGATCTAAGGATTTTCTACATAATGAATCTTTAGATGTCTCTTACCTTTTAATTGTATGTAATGTCTTTTCATCAATATTTTTTTTGTTTATGGGTCAAATGTTGCTTCCAAATTCATTTGCATTTTAATTTCAATAATTTGTATTATCTTTTAAATGTTAGATTTTGTTTGAAATTGAAAATGCTTGTGCAAGCAACAACATCAAACCAAAACATTTGGTAAAAAGAAAATTATCATTAATTCAAATGTGGGGTGTAATTTATTAGCTTCAATCACTATGGGACTTTAAAATTGAAATAGGTTCATCTCACCCTAGTCATTTCATTTTGCTTAAAATTTTGTCACTATAAACTCATTATGCAATTATCATGTTTCATTACTAATTAACATAATTTATTATTAATTAAAATAATACATTATAAATATGTTTGATTTTTAATTGTTGATTTAAATATCTTAAGCTTTAATTATTTTAAATATTGGTTATTCTAAATTATTTCACCTAAGGTTATTATAAGTTATTTTACCCAAAGTTATTTTCAATTATTTTAAATTATTCCACCTTAGGCTATTTTAACATATTTTCAATTATTATAGGTTATTATACATTAGGTTATTATCAATTATTCAAAAGTGATATAATAATTTAATAAAATGGATAAATTTAATCTTATCATATATTATACCCTAGGATATTGTCAATTATTGATATAATAATCTCATAAAATGAAATTCAATAAGACATTGAAAATGATTTAATGAATTCACACAATTTTGAGGTTCTAGAAAGTATGTAAATGCTTATTCCCATTTGCAATTACATTCCTGCCAAAAAATTTCATTTTCATTTTAATCATAAAACTTTTAGTAAAATATCATAAAACACTTTATTTAAAATTCAAAAAATGTGCATGGACTTTGATGTGAAATGAAATGCAAGTTTAAAAGTCCCCCAAAGACCAAAAAATGGTCAATTGGATTTGATTTTTCATATTAGCTTTCTATAACATTATAAATCATTTTTAACACATTTTTTTACTAATTGCAATTAGGCAACATTGCAATAGCAACATATATTAATTTTTTACCTCATAACATCTAAAAATGAACAATGTGGTTTATAATTTTTTTAGTTAGGTTATTTTAAGTTATTATATATTTATTCCATAAAATAATTTAAGGTTATAACCTACAACAACCTAAGGTTACATAACCTAAAATAACCTAGAATAATTTGGAATAATGTAAAATAATTTAAGGTGGAATATTTTTAAATAACCAAAAATGACCTAAGCTGCAGTAATTTGGAATTGTAAAAAATAAATTAAAATAGCTTAAGGTGGAATAACAAAAAAAATTAATGTCAAAATAACTTTGAATATCTTAAGGTGGAATACCTTATAATAATCAATAATAACATAAAATAACCTAAGGTGAAATTATGTAGAATAATTACAAATAAATTAAAATATAATAGTTGAAAATAATTTAAGGTGTAATAACTTGTAATATTCTAATGTGGAATAGTTTTAAATAGTCAATAATAGCCAAAAATAATCTATGTTATAATAACCTAAAATAACCTAAGGTGGAATTCCCTAAAATAGCCAAGAACAACGCAGGTTAGATTATTTGAAAATAACTTAAAATAACATAGGATGACATAATTTAGAATAACATGAAGTGTAGTAATCTATAAAAACTTAAGGTGGAATAATACAAAATAACGAAATATAACCTATGGTGGACTAACCAAAAATAATTTAAAGTGAAATAAATTAAAATAAATAATAATTATCTAAGGTATAATATCCTAAAATAACCTAAGGTGAAATAGCCTAAAATATCCAAATATGAAATAAACAAAAATAGCCTAATGTAAAATAGCCTAAAATAACATAGGATAAAAAATTTAAAATATTCAAAAATAACTTAAGATAAAATAGCTTAAAGTAAAATATGTTTAAATAATTTAGGACTAGCCCATAAAATTTGCCCATTGTAGTAGCTTAAGAATAATTTAAGGTGGCCTATATTAGTTTAAGAATATCTTCAAATAATTTACATTAACCTAAAAATAACTTTAAAATTGATATAAAAATCTAAGTTGTGGTAGTCTACACATAAATTAGGAAAATAATGTGAATAATAATATGTGATGACAAATCATTTAATTTATTTAATTTATTGTCCAATGATTAAGAATTTGTTCTTTAAACATGGAGGTGAGGGGAGATGAAAATTCAAACTTTCATACTTACACTTTCAATTGGTAAGCTAGGTGGCTTAAATCCTAAGTGTTTAACATAGCTTAGGTTTGTAACTAGCTTAGCTATGAATTTGAAAGCTAACATAGTGAATTATTTATTAATAAATTCAATTAACTATTAGTGAATTGACTATTAATAAATTCAATCAACGATTAATGAATTAACTATTATTGAATTCAGTTAATTATTAATGAATTCGATCAACCATTAATAAATTCAATTAACTATTAACGAATAAATTATAAATTTGTTGCATTCATGGTTTTAGGAAACACCTTAAAAACAACCTTGTTCATTATTGGTTCTTGCACAAGGATTGTGGGAAAGGATAATGTGGGTGGGTTGTTGTTGTTAAGCTCAATTATTGCAAGCAAATATGAAAGTCATACAAGGTTAAATGGCCATTTTACCAAATTTGTGGACAACATATCAATTAATGACTTAGTTTATTACTGAAAAAACACCCAATTGTGAATAATTTACCAAGTGATTATTAATTTTTTTGAAAACCAAGTAAAAACCCTATCCACTTGGTAGGAAGCATATAAATAATTAGCAAGACCCTTATGGGCCAATTATTTAATTCTAAAAGTTTAGTAACTTACCTAGATGTTTGAAATTTTCATCTCAATAGGTTATCAATCCTTAAACACTAAATCAATATGGGGCCAAAATGTGAAGTGGGGCCTCGTTTGGTAATGGGCAAGTTCAAACATTTTGACCTTGATTATACAATACATGTTAAATCTTAATCAATTCTTAATTGATCGTAATTTTATAAAGTGTTAGAAAGGAATGTGTTGTGGATTTCCATGCCACTTTACCCCCCATGTTTTGGGGTAGTTCATCATAGATGATTGATCAAAGAACATTGATAGCTTATTTGCACAAATTTGGTCCATTTTGCCTCATAATGCAAATTGGCAATGTTGATCCATGTGCAAAATTTTGGTGTTGGACAATTAAAATGTGATATGGTTGCACTCTAACAATGATTTTATGCTTTGCTTGGCTTTGAATTATATCTCAATATGAGTATAACATAATCATCATGGTCAAACTTCATTTTCCATTTGGGGAATCAATTTATTAATTTGATTTCAGTGTAAATTTGGGAGGTTGTATGAAAGGATGTTAATTTGTTCTTAACATAAATGGGTAGAGGTTATTGGATGGATTTTATTCCAGACAATTTATGTTTTCAGTCCTTGTGGTTCTCTCAATGTTGATGTTGCTAATATGTTAAGCAAATATTGATCCTTCTCTCCATTTTCTTTTTGTAACTTAGAAGTTCTGGCAAAATCCCATGAAGACTGGGTTTATAAATGGGCCACAACTATGGTTAATATGGCCACAAAAAACACACACATAAAACTCTATAACCAACCTAAGCAGTATAGTTTACTAGATGATTCTCAAGGTGGTTTTTGAAACCCAACCCTTATGAATACGAGGCGGGTATTGGCCAAAAAAAACTAACCAATCTAATTAGTGATTAGTAATTAGGGCTATTAATTTCATAGGGAAATTGATAACACATCGATCTGAATTTTTATTTATTTTTGGCATTGTACCATGTGTGGTGAAGAATTGTTTTAATAAAATCTTGATAGCCACTTATGAAATAAAATAAATAACCAGCCAACACTGGTATCAATCACGCGGTAGACTTTAACACCATAACTTCATCCACCCCAAGTCCATTTTTTAGTCATGACAAGGGAAGATGTGAATTATGAGTCATTCCAAAGATGAAAATTTGGATTAGTAAATTTGGATGGAGAATCCCAATGTCTTGCATTCATATACTAAATTAATACCCAAATCCAATAAATGCAACTAACTTTCTTTGAAATCTTTTATAATTTGCAAATTTATTGCGAAATAGGACATTCATTTATGGCATATGCTTGAAATGAAATTGCAACTAAATTCAAAATACATTTTATAACCAATGAGGATATATTTTCTAGTTGTTTTGATTGGAGAATGGCATGATTATTCCACCTTAAAACTTATATATATATATATATAAAATGAAGACTAGTGTGGCATGTGCCGTTGGCCCAAGTGTGAACTCGTTAATGTAAGGTGGACACAACATATGACATTATTTTGCAAGGTATACATATATTCCATTGCAAAGACGCCAATTTGTTTTAAAGACACCCTACATGTGATCTAAGAATAAGGATTTTCAATCATGTTAACTTAGGCAATTTTCATAAGTGCTACTTTATTTCCAGGAATTTTCTTTTGAAAATTACAATTTAGAATATATTTATCTTTGGTTCCTCATGCCCCATCCAAAGAAATTTGAACCAAAAATAAATAAATAAATAATTGAAATACATTTAGCTTTTACTCATGAAACATAGGTTATATTGTTGTGTGTGTGGGTAAACAATTGATTAAAAAGCATGTATTTATCAGATCTTGCATAATGTAATATTTGCTAGTATATTCACATGTTGTATTCAGAGCTCCAATTTAACCTCTTGACATTGCACATCTATTTTTTGGAGTCAAATAAGGTAGTTGTGGAAAGTTTTAAATATGTAACTTTTTATGGAACTAATATTCTTAAGGTTGAAAATTTCCAAAAAAAAAAATTGGACTATTCACAATAATGAATTATTATATGTTGATATGGACAAGTGAATACAATATATGAGTATAATTATGGTAAAATGTATATCCTCACAACACCAATAAAAAATCATTTGACTATTTTTATTTTAATAAAAAAATGTAGTCTAATCATGATAACAATGAAATCTTTTCAAGGAGAGGAAAATCCCAATCAAAATTTGTAATAAAAATCTAACTTAAAATGGAATGACGTGAATGCATGACAACAATTGACCAAACCGATGGTGATTTATAGGTGTTACGTTGGATGGAATTTACCACACCTGTTACTTTGAGTTTCTTTTGGTGATTGTAAATTTTTCCACTTGCCCATTCAATCTGTTGCCTACACAAAAATAAAACAAGCATGTAAATAGTGCACCAAGCAAAATTTTGTTTCGGTTATGGTCTACGGACAACCATGATTTCTCCAGCTTGGGCTACTTACTATCTTCTATCCTTAGTGGAAACCTGCAAAACTTCACCCATAGAAGGCATTGCAAGAGATATACTGGAATTTCATGAAGAGAGAGGAACCAAAAGCAGAAGAATGAAAGAAGAAAAAACCTTATTAGCAACCTCATACACTAGACTTAATCGTGGGTGAGAACAACCAGTTTTGGCATAATATGACATCAAACACATAAATGGGAATGAAAATTTTACAAAGTGAAACAACTGGGAACCAAACTAGTTTTTTCACCAATTTTGGTGGTAAACTGAGTTTCATCCTGTCTTTCCTTTTTAGTGAGCGCCTCCACTGCTGTTACATATATTTTTACAGTGCTCTTACCCTTGTAACTACTATAGTTACCCTCAGACCTTGTGTATAAAATGCTGAGTTTCAGGATTTCATCCTCAGATTTAACAGGATTTCCTTACTTTGTGGATACCACTGAAAGAGGGGATAGGGAATGAAAGCAGACCCAAAGACAGGGTAAAGACAGGGTGACTTTATCTGATAACTGTACTATGCCACATAATTTTTTTAAGTCATTGACAAATCATTTGCACACTAAACCAGACATGCATACAATTACCCCTAACATTCAGTGTGCCCATAGTGTAAATGTAGGCAGTATAATAGTATTGCTGCAATTTTTTCCCCCAGTCTGCCCTTTGCCCCATTTTTTTTCACTTTAGTATTTCTAGGCTTGTTTTGGGTCCATGTCATACATGTTTTGGGCATGTTCCAGGCGTTAGGGGGAAATATATCATGCTACAAGACCCTTGGCAAAGGCTATCAGGCATGTACTCTTGTACTAAGTGCATTCATAACTATGGGCATATGTAACATTCAGGAGGGGAGTGAGGTTATGCAATTTTGTATGACCAGTGTTTTTTTTCGGGGGCGAGAGTTTGGCAAATTTTGACCTGAAAAATATGATTTTGACCTATAAAAGGGTTTTCCATGGGAAAAATGACTCAAATTCGCCAGATTTCAAAAAAATAAAAATAAAAATCCAAATCGCCATATTTTTATAATAAGTTCCAACAGATAGTCAATAATATAGAAGGTTCATATCTAGTGTGTAGCCAAATCTGGCTAAATCATCTTATGGATGATTACCACTTCAGCTACATCCCAAAACCCCAAATTAAAATAATAATAATAAAAAAAGAAACCTTGGCCAGGGTTTGGTGCAATTAGTTGTCAAACAATCCTACATACATAATTTCATATTGATAAAACCCTAAAAACTATATATATATATATTTTTTAATTTTTTAATTTTTATTTTTATTTATTTTTTTGGAACCCTAAATGGGGGAGTGTGGGTGAAGATGCTCTCTTGCAATTGTTCACTTTGATCCAATTGTGAGGAGTTGTAGGAATAAAGCTAGAATGGTTGGATAAGTACTAAGGTGTTTGGGTAGGTCAAGAAACATAGATATACCTAGGTATCTCTGAAAGTCATTGGGAAGCTTGGCTAAAACAAACCATGGTCTAGAGTGTGGAGAGATGAGTCAGGAGTCATGATTTCATGTTTTTGTGTTTGTTTTGGTCCACAAGCCATGGCTTCTCTTTATTCCACAAACTAGACCCACTTTAGGTATGGTTACTATTTGTGCCTTGGCATCAGGTTTGAAGCCCCACCTTCAAAAGTCTTTAGTTTGTTTCCTAGTCAAAGACTCCATGGGTTAGCAAATAAAGGAAGCAAGTTTTTGAGTTTCAAACGACCCCCAAATAATGTTACCATTTACCACACCGAACCATCAAATAAAGACCGGGGAATTTAAACCATGACTGAAGAAGGTGAAGGGGTGTGTGTGCGCGTTTGCTCACGCGCTCATGTGTGCATGTGCACACATGTGCGCACACTACATTTTGTGCTTTCAAAAGTGTGAAGTTACAAAAATTGAGCACCAAGAAAAACAATTAATGCTTTTCCAAAGAAAAAAACAAGCCAATAGAGAAGACTCAACAACATCAAAGATTGTTTACAATATTAGGGGTTTGATTTACACCATCTAGGCCAATGTTTTTGAATCTAAAATATAATTTTGGGAGCCCTAGTTGAATTTCTTTTTTGTGGTTTGTAAAATAGTGACGTAGATTTAAATTAGAAATTTGGGATAATTACAAAGGTATATATGTCACATAAATCAACAAGCAACATTCACTCATCAATCTCTACAAACCCCATTGTATGCATTGCCTAAAACAACTAGCCATTATGTATGCATTGCCTAAAACAACTAGCCATTATGTATGCATGCCTGAAACAATTAGCTTATTGTTGTTTTTTGGATCACTCTCTCAACAAAATATATTGTTCTTTCAATGTTGCAACAAGCCAAGTGACATTTCAAAATATGTTGAGGTTTTAAAGAAATGAATAGGTGTAAAACCCTTCCCCAAAAAAATCAAAATTTTCCATTGGTAAACAAAGCACTAAGTTTGGGTTTGGTCAATTTTTTTAATTTGATGTCTATCTAAAATTAATATTAATGCTATAATAAGCAAGGAAAAACTACCCAATGATGACCCCTTTTTTTTCTAGAAATCTTTTCATCCACTATTCACACTTGGGCCAATGACACATATAGTGTAGCATGTGTTGTTCACCTGAGTGTGAACTTGTCACCCAACTAATTGATTTTGAATTTTGAATTCGTATTGTATTTTCAATGATGAAGATTACTCAAAACTCAATACCCCTTACACCTTAGGTTTAAAAATTATGAAATTGCCTTCATAAAATCTTAATCATTGAACACTTTCCAACAATATCAAAAGTGCATTCCAATTTTACCTAATTTCCTAGCTTTTATTTATTGAACTTTCAGTGAAAAAAATGTTCAATATTCAATAACTCTTGTTTCATAGGTCTAAATATTACAAAATTATCTTAATGCACCCCTGCTATGGGGTTTTTCCAATGGTACCAAGAGGGGGGAGGCCGGGGGATGTTGTGGTTTGGGAGATGTAAACTTGACAAACAAACAAAACAAACCAATTACCATAACATATGTGGTTTGTTCAATTGGCCCAACTGTGAACATGACTATACTACTTCAAAGGTGAATAGGACCCCCACAATAAAGCCCAATTGTGAAAAATTATTATGAATTTAAGGTCATTTTTTAAGACAAAAAAATTTTTAAAATCAAGATCACCCTCAGCTTATGTCTAAAAATTATGGAATCAACCTTCAATAAATCCCACTTGTCAATGACTCTCTAGTAGTGCCCAAAAGCTTGTCCCATCTTTTGCTAATTTTCTTAGTTTTGATTTTGTTCAATTTTTTTAAACAAAATTATTCAATATTCAATAACTCTTGTGTTGTAGATCTAAACATTACAAAACCACTTTGATGACCCTGCTCATCAAGTTCTTTCCAATGGTACCAAAAATACAATGGGGGTGCCATGGTTTGAAAAATCTTTAATGTAACAAACAAAACAAGCAAACTATCTTCTTTAATATGTAGTATGTGTTTATTTCACTACTTTTATTATAACATAGGAATGTAGCCTATTCCATTGCTTCAAGTGTGAACTCTAAAAATTCTAGTTTTGATTTTGTTGAATTTTTATTGAATTCCAATGACAAACATTACTCAAACTATCTCCCACATCTTAGGTCTAAAAATTAGGAAATTGCCTTTATTGAACCTAAAAATTTGGAGCTTTCCAACAATACCTATGGTGCACCTCAATCTCACTCAAATGTCTAGTTTTGATTTTTTTTGAATTTTCAATGACAATATATTTCAATATTCAATAATTCTTGCACCATAGGTCTAAATATTACGAAACCACTATAGTGTCACCCCTCTACTCATTGACGACTTTCCAATAATACCAAGTGCATGATAATGAGCACTTGAGATCTCAACACAAAAACAAAACAAAAGAAACTACCTTCCGTGGTAGATAGATTATGGAGGTCAAAGTGATTTTGAGACGTTTAAACCAAAGAAGTTTGTCACATGGAATGAAAATGGGATTTGGACAATTTGACATTAAAATGTGGATTATGGAGCCCGCATCATGACAAAATGGAATCATTTAGGGTCTAGTCTAAATATTGGGTAAAACGTGGGGATGGATGTCAAAGTTTTTAAATAAATTTTTAATTTTAAAAATAATAAATCTTCTAAGAAAAAATTTGGTCTCTTTCTCTCCCAAAATGCATTACCCAAATGTGAGCACTTCATGAAGATGTTTACACATATAATGTAAACTCTGTATTGCCCTATCAAGCCAAGCATCAACCATAGTGCATTATTGTGCTTCTTCCTAATTAATTTCACTAACAGACTATGTGAAGCACATGAAGCCTCACCACATATTAAAATGAAAATCACCTACAAATTTACAAATCCAAGTTTTAAATAAAAAATTCAAGATGGTTGCAAATCAAACAAACAATGCATGGCATATGATTTTTTCAATTTGAAAAACTGAAAATGGAAATCCATTCTGTTGCATGAAGGAAATTTACAATAGGTAAATATAGTAATTTAGGGTTTAAGAAAGAATTTCTGACCAAGACTAAAAATGAAAAAAAAACATTGTAGGGGTGAAGTAATAATGTCACAACCAAAGGCTCCACATCCTTTTCCACCAACTAGGTTAATTGCCCCAAATCCTTATTAGAGATATTGGGCACCATAGTTGCTTCTCCATAGCCAAACCCACACTTTCCCTCACCTACTACTCCACCAAAGATCCCATAACACCAACAAGACTTTGCATCATATATATATATATAAGTTCATGGCATAAGTTGTGTGGGTGAGGGAAGGGCCAATGTAGCGAATACATAATAGTCTTAATTAGGCTAAATAGACTTAAACAAAGTTTTTTTTTTTTATGTGTGAAGCTGATGTGTGTAGTGTGTACTATGAAAGAGATGTTCGAGGTGTGTGGTGGTGTTTAACCTAGTTCCCTCAATTTCATAACAAGGGATGTTGGAAGTTGAAACTAAAAAAACAAAAGAGGGTCATGGGTTCATGGCCCATGGGTTGGTGGTGTGTGCATTTGTGTATAGATTAACAACTTACAACTGACTTGAAACTCCTGACAAAGTGACAAATTGACTTGATTGTTGAATAGCATGTCAACTAGCAATTAATGTGAAGTTAGAATAGCAATTTGGGTGTGGAATCATTGGGGCACATTTTTCAAGTTTGTGGATTGGATAAGTTTGGAGTCTTTGGACTAGCCTAGAGGCTGGAGATGTGAGAGACTAAGTTAGGGTTTGCTTTTACTAGCATCTCCCATTGACACCCATTGTCTCATCATGCTTTGGAAGGGCATTCCATGAGCCATTCAGTCAAACTGCAAAGTTGGGTGGGCTTGCTAACTTACTCTTTCCTTTGGGTGGGTGAGTGGGTGGCGTGGGTAGGGTGTGGTGGGGTGGGTTGAGGGGAGCAACTAATGCAAACAAAAAAATCTATTCCACTTTCTTGGAGAAGCCAACTTAAAATTAGACATTTGGCCTAGCTTTCTATTTTTTTCTTGGGCCCAAATCCCTAGAACTTGGGCTAATAGGAATGGAAGGACTATCTTGGGAATGTGGTGGGGTAGGTTGTTTGACCCCTATCCCCTATTAAACGTGTGAGTCAAGGGCTATAGAGTTGAATGCTTGGGCTCCTTGGAAGTTGGGGGTTTCTATTTTAGAGTATATTGCTGACATCAATGAGTGTCTAGAACTTTGTCCTTTGTGAACAGATATATCCTAAATAGGACCAAACATCTTCTTGTTCAAACATTGATTGAACTCCCCTAAATGTTAGGGTTGAAATAAAGACAATTGTTAGAGGTGGAGTAATGACTATTGTAATATTTTACATGATCCAAATATTATAATAGTTGTTCCTATGTAAAGCTTGCCAATGGTTATGCCCCAACAATGGGGAGATCTAGATATAACCTTTATAATTCAAATTGCTTTATTCAACATTAGAATTCCAAGGTGGTGTAAAAACTATGTTTTTGACTTTAAAGTTGACTATTATGGTAAGCACACCCATCATTGAACACAAGTCAATGACTAGATGCACATATAGTGCACACACAAGCTAGTAATCAAACACATGTGATTTTATCATTATTCAAAGTATTGCTTATGATCAAACATTTGGTTGTGAGATATTGTGTTTTGAATTATTCCAACACAATGGATGACTTTTGTGTTTGCTTGTGAATGAAAATTTGGTCAAAAAATTTTTAAATTGGCCACCTTTTTGGGCAATAATGGTTTTTGTAGGAGGGGGTGAAAGTGAATACACAAGTGTGTACAATGGACCATAAACGTGAAAAAAACAAGAGGGAAATTTTTTTTGGTGTTTGGTGATGGGGGTTTGGGAGTTCAATTAAACAAGAGGGAATTGTGCATAAATGTGTAAAAACCTAACTAAGCTCAAGATGAAATGTGAATTAAAGCAATTGAACACAATACCAAGGAACCCTAACATTGGATATTGAAGATTAAGACATTTATGAATAAACTAAATGCCACTCATTTTAAATTCTCCTCAATTTTCTACGCATTGCATTCTCACCAAAACAAAACAACATATTTTGAAGGCATTGGGGTAAATTTGAATATAATGAAAGATTAAGTTTTTCATTCCTATTCTTCATATATTTTACATATTTTTTCTAGGAGCAAGTGTGAGAGATGAGCTATAGTCATTTTTAGAAACTTAACTCCTAGTGCAATAGTTTTACAAGCGAAAGGAAATAATCACAAATTAGACTATAAATTAAAACGTGTAAAAAACTAAAATTAGATATGTAAATGAATGCAACATAACATAAACATGTCCTTAAACACAAGAGATGGGCATTTCATACTTATACTATGAGAATTAGAAACATCAAATTTGTATGTGAAAAAGATGAAAATAAGTACAAGGAATTGATCATAATTAACAATGTGAAGTGTAATTTGTCATTGTAGGTTTGTTTACTAAATATAGAAACAATCCACTATGTAGTTACAACCACTAAAGATGAGTTTACTGAGATATCAAAACACGAACATTATTACTATGTGGATATGTTTCAAAGTTTTAATGTGACAAATGGGCCCTATAAAATTCAATGAACACGTAATCAACCTCAAGGATTTTGGGTTCACAATTGTAGCAGCAATTCCAAGTTTCTCCAAATCTAACCCAAGTTCTAAGGATGAATTTCTATAACTTGTTGTCATAGCGCTCCATTGTTTGCAAAACACATTAAGTATCAATAGACTATTTTCGATTACATGTTGGGTAAAAACACATCCAAAGGAGCCACCCAAATGCATGGACATTCCTTTAAATTATATTTTTATATGTTTGAAAATTTACAAGGGAAGCATAATAGTTTGAATTGTCATAATTTTTTTGGAAATATTTTTTATTAATTGCAAAGTTTACATGTTCAAAGTTTGACACAAATCAAAAAAAAATTGCATGTTCAAAACACTCAAACTTTGAAAGTGGGTAGTCCTTATTTTTTTCATATGTCCTTTTTTTTACCAAATTTGCACCATTGCATTTGAAAATTGGAAAAGATTTTTAACATTGATGATTAGAAGGGCAAAAGGTTTGAACTAATAAAAAAAATTTATAACTAATTTAAGCACATTTAGTTTGAATGTGCTTTTGACCCTAAAAAATTATGAATTTTGAAAATGTGGCTTTAACCAAAAAAAAATTATATTTATGTGATACAGGGCATGAATGCATAATATATATGATATAAAATCAATTTGTAGTCAAAACTATTTATATATAACATGCAATGTTAAATTGAAATTTTGAAATACAAAATTAAAAGTTTTAAACCAACACAAAAATAACATGTGTCATGTATAGTCCTTGGAAAAGGATTTTTACCTTGGGACACTTGGCTCCTTTTATTGTGTTTTCATCATGTTGTGACTTTTAATGAATATTTATGTATTGTACAAAAAAGGGTCATGGACAAGACAACATGAAAATAATTTAAATAATGAAAAATCAAAAGTAAAGGGAAGAAAAATGAGTCAAACATGTAGATTCCTTGACTACAACTAAATAAATAATTCAAAAATTAATTGGTAAATGTACCCAAAAAATGTTTATGCCAACTTAATCTACATTCAGTGACAAGTAGGTGATTACTTTTGTTTCAACTTCCAAGCAAAATTGAAAGTTCACCCACTAGGGTATAAAATTAACATGGGATATTCAACAACATTTCAAAAACAAGTCAAGCAAATGGCCATCACCAAAATGGCAACAAAACATACCAACAAGGTTATTGCATCATTCTAATAATTAAATGAATATAGGGGAAAGGGGAGGTGGGGGAAATACATGTCATGGGCACAAAAACAATTAAGACAAAAACATTTTCAAAAAACATAAACCAACCATGATGAAAGCAAGCCTAACTTTCTATGTGCAAATCATGGAAAATGAAAACCAAGGACAAGAACACAAAGTGTGCAAGATGTAAGTTCAAATATTTTTTTATTATGAAAACATGAAAATAACATAACATAGTTATGGTGCAAAATTATATCCAAAATTAGTGTTGAACATATTAAAAGTAATGTGAGGGGAACTACTTTTATTTATACATTATTGGGGACCTAGCTTAAGGAAAAATATTTTGAAAATATTTCAAACTAATTCAAGATGTTTCAAAATATATCAAACTAACTCAAAATATTTCAAAATATTTGATAATATCTCAAACTAGCTTGAAATATTTCAAAATATTTCAAGGAATGTTCTTGGGTGTTTTTAATTACATTGTGAATGTACAATGGATGAAAGGAAAACATTTGTGGATGAACTTTGTTCATGATTACATTAATGATAATGTTGGTGGTGATGTTGGCCTTGATGTTGGGTATGTCATCCATGACATCACCTCCCCTTCTAACAACAAGTTTCACAAGGAGTGGCCTTGGGTTTGCTTGGGTATTGACAATGGATTTTTTTCATATTTTCTATGACATCTATTAAATGTATAACTAGCTCCAACATCTGTTCACTCACATCATAATTGTGCCAATGAATGAGGACTACAACTAACTATTTGACATTTTTGAATTTAAAAATTCCATTTTTTATTCTTGTTCATTATTGACTTTAATGGATGAAAACATATCATGAACTTTTCCTAAAATGGTGGAAGCTTGGTAGGGCTCTAAAAAGAAAACATGAAACAAATTTGCATTTGCAAGGAGGTTATGGATGAAATTACACAAAAGATGTGACACAAAAATTTCAATCAAATATAGATGAAATTGAATCAATATTAGTTGGAAATAGGACCAAAATCAAATAATCATCATATCAAGTATAGAATTATTATAAGAAAATTATTTTATTTTATGTTTAAACCAAGACCACACCATGATGACCACAACTTAAATAGATTGAATATATGACGAAAACTTCAATCATCAATTCAATTACACCCCTTCATGGCCCCTATGATTGCACCCCTTTAGGGGTCCCTTTGATCACACCTTCCCCCCACCCGCCCCCCCAACCCAAAAGGTGTTGGCTCCTCGTATCATATTTAAATTATGGATTTCATCCATAAAACAGAGGATGGATCATATTCAAATGTTCGCCAACCACATAACCTAATCTTCTACTACAAGATTCACAATTTTGTTTACAACCTAGATATTGAATTAAGGTGCAACCATGATTTGCAAATAGAGGTGTTTGTTGTGTTAACAAATGCATCATGTTGTTGAATTTTTTTTTTTTACCATGCATAAAAGGTTCAACCAATTATTTTAATAATAGTTGGTTGCGAAATGCAAATATTTTTCCAATATTTGATTCACCCATTTTTTTCACCCATCCTTATGGGGGTGGAAAATTAATGATAATTTCACCTTCATGTCTAAAAGTTCAAAGAACCTTTTCCAAAACTTGAATACAAACTAAGGTTCAATTTTTTTAATGATATCCTTTGGGAGGACAAGATATCAAAAAACATGATCAAGAAATAATCTTGGATGTTATTTTGCTAGTTATTGTTTTAGTACAAGGAATAAAATGAGCCAACTTTGTCAAGTAATCCAAAATTTGTTTGTAGTCAAAGTGTCATGCCTAGCTTGAAGAACTTGAAGTCAAGCTAGGCCATTAGGCACATACAAAAGCCCATCACAATGTAACAAACCATTTCAAAGCTTGAACTTGTCATGATCCTTAAAAATATTTCAAACTTGATTTTGATTTCAATTAACCTTTGATGCGAATAATAAGAGGATTATTTTCCAATCCTCCCAAATCCAACAAAAAAGGGTTTTGTCATTAATAATCACTAGCAGTGTTTGGAATCAAAGGTGTTTAAGCTTGAAAATGACATCACATTGTTATTCATAGGTTGCATCTCCTTCCTTAGGCATGAAATACAACTGACAAAATAACATGTTTCCCTTATTGGTGCCCAAGACATAATGTGATGACAAATGATAATAGAAACAACAACAATGCCCATTGAGCTTGATATTGATTCAAAACATGAACAATCATCAAATATTAAAAATTTGTGTGATTTGAATACACAATGATTCCATGTGGAATTCCTTCATACAAATGATGTCAATCTTCAAAAACATTATTATTATGAATCTTGTAATCAATTTCAATAGGAAAAAATTTATGAAAACAACAATCGAAATGATGAAAAAGATCTTCTTTTCCAATTCATGAAAACATAATTCTAACTTCAACTCCCCATGCCAAATGTTGATCCTTCTAAATTAAATGAATAGGAAGGGCCACAATTGTGGAATAGTGCACAATGAAACATTAGGAAAAGTTAATGAATCTAGCTTGAAACATTGAACATCATGAACTAAAGTCGAGGTAGCCCAATCCACAATGGTTTGAACCTTGTAGTGTTCCATGAAATGTCATATCCAAAAATGATGTAATTTAATAATTCCACTTCAATTGATGAAATTCACATTACTTTGATTTGGTGTAAAGTTTGATTTTCTTGAACTTGTCCAAAACAATATGTACATGCCATTTATGGTCTGCCATGTTCTTGGAAAAAATGAAGATGTTGTCAATGTAACAAACCATGAAATCATCCAAATATTTGTGGATTGTTCATCAAGTGTATTTGTAAGGTCAAAAGACATCATGATGTATTCAAAATGGCCATAAGGTGTTCAAAATGTTGTTGCCTTTTCAAATATGCACCAAATTATATGTTCCACGCATGTCAATCTTGGTGTACATGATTCAACTGATCCAATCATAAAAGGTAATTTTTTTTAATGGTAAGTTGATTCAAGCCTTGATAATCAACACACATTCACAAGGAAACAAACTACTTTTTGACAAATAAAATCAAGATAAAAACTAAAGATTTGGAATGTTGAATGAACCATTCTTGAAATTTTATTTGATGTATTTTCAAAAGAAAAAAGTTCATCTTATGACAAATTTAAATGGGTTTAAATGGAGGTTGCACATATTTTCTAAAATCAATTGTGTAATCATATGGTCAATCAATGTAAAAACATTGTGTTTAGACAATATTTAGATCAATTTTACATTGTTTCATTATGTTATAAGCATGAAAAACATTAAATATGGGTTTCAAAGCATGACGAAAGGTATTTTAACTTATTATATTAATTAAAATCTTGTTTTGATGCTAAATTGATATATTATAAGGGTGCGTGTATAAATACAAAACACAATTTTCAACATTAATTTATTTTTTGAAAATTGCAAACATGTTAGATAACAAGTTGGTTATAGTAACATTAGATCCATTTAACATGATTTGACCTTGATGTTTCAGCAAGGTGTCAATTTTTTTTTTATTAAACACATGCAAATGTATTATATGTATTGAGAATAAGTTTCATGTTAATGTGACTTAACATCGATTGTGGGAAAAACATGGATCATGCATCTCTTTTTGTTGTAGCATGCATGGAAGCCTTTACTTTATAAACAACATCTTGGAACACTTGGATCCTCATGTATGATTGAGGTCTTCCTTATGCTTGAAGTTTTGCATGCACCCATCCTCATGCTTGTATTTGAATGCACAACAACATACACCACCATGTTCATGTTGAGGCCTTCACATTCTCAAGCCTTGTGTTTTGGTGTTTCCAAATGAAAAATCTTTGTATGACAATCCACTCATGGATTATGCAAAACAAGCCAAGATAACCCAATAATGATAATGTTTTTCAAGGATGAAATGACATTGAAAACAACTTTGTTAATGTGCAAATTAACGACAACCCCCAATGCCTTGGTTTTGTGTGTTACAAGTCCAAAGAAAAAGCTTTGATCATCAATGACTTCAACCATAAACCCTAAACCCTAAATATTCACAAATAACATGACCTTATTCTCCATAACACAAATAAAAATTATTTGCATGTCATCATTGCTTCTTTTGCTTTGTGAAGGGGTTGAATTACATTTCATCAATTTGGATAAGATCATTTTTTGATGAAATTGTTAATGGTTGGAATGACATGGGGGATGTGAAGTTCTTATGTATGGGAGACAACTCCAAACATTCCTCCTGGTGACATTTAAAAAATTGGTTATCACGTTGGATCACTTGTGCAATAGTTTGACTTAAGGTTGTAGGATCTAACATGTTAAGTAGCAAGTTATTCACATTGCTATGTAAACTAAATTGAAATTGGTTCATAAATATAGTTTCATCCCATGAAATATTACATGCCAATTGTCTAAATTTTTACTATGAGAAATTGTGTTCGTGGAGACGACACTACCTTGCAATTAGAGTTCAAAAACCATTCAAGTACAAGTGTGTTACAACTACATCCTCCAAAATGCAACTCCTATGCAATTACATTTTATAAATATTGTGAATTAATAAATAAATTTTCACGTTAAAAAATAAGCTAGTTGTTTGGTAGTTAGACCATAGTTTTAAATGTGTTTTGTATAAGATAAATGATATGCATCGTATTTACACATATAATAAACTATGTTCAACTTTTTGAAGAGTTGCATTATAGTTGTAACATGTAGTTAAATTAGGATTGTTAAAAATGAACTACAAATTGAACAACTTTTTTGCAATTAGTGTACAACTTTCATATGTGTAATTATGACATGTGTTTGCATTCCCAACACCCATGAGGTACAAGATTTGTAATTGGTTTTCAACTATGAAGTTTGTTCATGCAACTAAATGGCCACTATGTTGCCACCAAATGGCCATTCATCACAAACTTCCTTAGGCAAAATTTCAATATGATTATGATGAATAATTAAATTTATATTATTTATTAATTTTTTTTCACGTTATTATTATGTATTTTTCATTTTACTATTTTATTATTAATAAAATGCTTGTTGAAAAATATATAAACATAATGAACAATGGTTTTGATTTATTAATTCCATGATTATAATGATGAAAAGAATAACGGTTTGTCATTTTACCATAATTTTCATGACACAAATGTAAAATTTTATCATTCAAGGAGATTTAAAATGTATATCATTTTAAAGAATAATTTCAAATCATAACCAAAAATTGATTTTTTAAATTTCTATGTTTTCTTGTATAATAAACTACAACTCTTTTTAAAACATCATGTACATTATACCCCATTTATATGTGGTAAAGTATTTTTGAAATTAATATTTTTTGGAAAGTTATTTAAATTTTTAAAGTCTTAAAACGTCACATATTTTTGGGTATGAGTGTTTTTTGAATGTGATTAATAGGTTTTTATTTTCAAATTTTTCTTCCCATAATTTTTAAAAAATTATATGATCCTTTTGATATTCCTTTGTAAAATTGATTCAATATGATGCAACAAGTGTTCATTTTCAAAGGTCCTGAATCAAATTTTAAATTTTATCAAATGGATTTTTGGTTTGAATTCCTTGACATTCATATGAATGAGAAAAGACCAACTTGCCATGATTGCCATGGTTTTAAATGGTAAAACATGAATATTTTACCAATCTTGATTGTTTTTAAAGCCCATTTGACATCCTTTTTGGTTTGTTTGATTGTGATTGCACCCAATGTCACTATTCGACCAATAATAAAATATTATTGATTCATTATTCATATAAAATGTGAATTTGTAGACTTCAATTCGATCCCAACGTTACATAAACCATATTCAAAATATTTATATTGGAGGTACATAAAAGTATTCAAGTTTATACACCTAAAATTTTCATAGGTTATATGAACAAATGCATAACTCTTTCGTGGATAATTCCTTGGCACCCACAAGGGTTGCATATTGTGGCATATTTAATAAATAATATTTTAAAATAATTTACTAAATATTATATATTATTTTATGGCTTAATTTATTAAAAATTAGACTAAATAAGTAGCCTTTAATATTAATTAATTAATATAAATTTAAAAATATGAAATTAATTAATTCAAATAATTCATTTTTTCATAATTAACTAAATAACTAATTTTCAAATATTGTAGTTTTTTTTTATTGGTGTTTAATTCTTACATTAATCATATTTCACTACATTGTAACTCACAATATCATGTTGACATACATACACATCAAAACATATAATTTCATGAGGGGTGAAAGTTTATTTTAAATTGAAATTAGAGGCAATGTGTATATTTTATTAAACATTCGATAAGGGTGTACATATGGATACATTTCCATATATTTTGAAGCCCTTATACTCAAATTCATGTTTATTATTTATTATTGAATTATTTACTATTTATTAATTTACATGTAATATATTTAATTAATGAAAATAAATTAATTTAATTTAATAATAAACTATTCACATGAATTAATTAGTCAAATTTAAATAATTATTTTGTTATTTAATTCAGATAATAAATTTAAAAAAATCTAACGTCAAATAATTCATTATCTAAATTCATTAACTAATTATTTAAATTTTATTAATTAATTCAAATGATTTAAATAAAAATTTAAAAAAATTAGGTGAATAATTATTTAATTTAATTCTAATTCTAAAAGTTAATTATCAAATTAATTATTTTGATAATCAATTATCTTAATTAATTAAATAATTATTTTAATATTTCAAATATTTCAAATAACTAAATTTCAAATAATTTTGTTAAATCATTAATTATAAATTCAGATTAATTAAAAAATTAAAATCAAACACAAAACATGTGGGGTTTTTTTTTGTAGTTGTAATTCAATTACAACCAAGGTGCAACTAAAACATTTAACCCATATCTTTAGTTTTCAAATTTTCATTTCATAGACTATATAAAGGAGGCATCTTTTCTTGCATTTTCATAATAAAATACATGTGCCATGTTGGGATGAGTTCACAAAAGTTTAACCCTAAAGGCAAAACACAAAACAAAATTAAAAAATTTATGTGGCTACTATTTAGTTCACCTACCCTTTAATATTTTACTTTTTACCTACCTACTTGCCTACTTGGGTAAGTAGGTAAGTAAGTAGGTAGGTTGGTATGTAGGAGCTACCAACTTACCCACCTATGGTTATGTATCGACCTACCTAGGGGTGTGTGTGTGTGTGTGTGTGTGTATATATATATAATTTATTTATTTTCAAAATTAAATTAATATGCCTTATGGCAATTTTTTATTGTGCCATGTATCATAATCTAAGACCATCTAAAATGAATAATCCTAATGGATGATGAATATCAATATTTCAAAAAAAATCACCAAAATATCCTCATATAGTGCCATGTGTTGAATTTTGATGAATGGATGAAAAATGACATTAACATGACATTATGGTTGTAATCATAGGGGAGTTACATTGTAGTTGAAAATGAATTGTTGTGATAGAATTGCAACTGAATTGCAATTGAGTTGCAATGAGTTGCACCATACATACAATGAATTGCAACTTTTGCAATTCATGCAACTTGTCGGTAGTACTCACAACATAGAAATATAGTGAGTTGCAAGTGGTCATTGCAACTCAAAAATTGAGTTGCAAGGCCAATTGCAAAACACCTTTTTTCTCTATTGTTTGATGCATACACCACACCCGAACTTGAATCTTGGCTAAGAGACTACAATTTAGTAATGGATGTGTGTTCCCTATCTTAGTCTCCAAAAGTGTCATTGAATTACTCAATAAATGTTTCAAAGTCATTAAGTGATAATGATTAGTTCCACCAAAGGTGCGAACCAAACAAGGGTCATGCATTTTAGCAAAGTGCTAATGAATCCAACTTGGGCTAGGCCATTTGAATAACAATGAAAATGAAGTCAAATGATTAGGCACACTTGGTTGACAAAACCTTCAAACTTCTAATGTGTGCCATCAAACTTATCAAATAAGCTTATTTGCGGTTCCTTTGCTTGGGATTGTGGTTTTTTCCATGAATGTAACTACTTATTTTCTTGAAATATACATAGTTATTAAACAAGAAAGATAACAAAAATGAAAACAATAACATAAATAAAGCTAATGGGAGTGTGTTCAAATTGTCATAAACATGAAAACAACCAAAACAAAAGGATTTATGGACACAAACCAATCACATGACAAAGGAAGGCCCAATTCCAATCCAAATCATGGAACACAAAAACCAAGGACAAGAACACAAATTGTGCAAGATGTAGGTTCAAACAAAGCTTTATTACAAAAACATGAAAATAACAAAACAAAGTTATGATGTAAAATTATACCAAAAATTTGTGTTGAGTAAATTAAAAGTAACACAAGGGGAATTATCTTTATTTATACATCATTAGGGACCTAATTTTTTTAAAAAAAAATTCAAACTAATTCAAGATGTTTCAAAATATTTTTAAAAATCTTGAAATTTTTCAAATTAATTCATAATATTTTAACATATATCTTAAAATATTTTAAGTTTTATTCTTGGTCAAGTTTTCTATTACATTGTGAATGTACAATGTATGAGAAATGAATGTTCATAGATGAATTCCATCCACAATGATGTTGGCGGTTATATAAGTAATGATGTTAGCAATGAAGTTGGTTTTGTTGTTAAGGATGTTGCCATGACAAGCAACAACATGATGAAACTAAGATCATGAAGATCATGAAGAGGATGAACAAGATGATGAAACTAGGAAGAAAAGTAATAGGATGACCAAATGATCAAACAACAAAGACTAAAACACAAAGTGAAAAAAACCAAAAAATGAACAACTTGACAAATGAAAGTTCAAATGACAAGGACCAAAACACAAGACAAGGAAAACATGGGAAAAAAAAGTAATAGGGTGATTGAAAATTCAAGCAATGAAGAATGAAATATAAAACAAATAACTAAGATGCAAATTCAAGTAATAAAAATTAATGCACAAGGTGAGGAACATCTAAAGGACAAATTCAAATTCAAGTGACAAGGACTAATTCACAAGTAAAGGAAATGGGAAAAATGAAATTTCAAGCAATGAAGATCAAAACACAAGGCAAAAAACAAGGGGATGAATGCACAATTAAGTGTTTCAATATTAGCAAAATTACATTCTTTATGAGTCCATACAAGGTTTTTTTAATTGATTCAAATGGACTTGGTTTTTACTTTTTAAAATGTTATTATTATAATCTTTGAATAATACATGTTCAATCAACTACAAACCTTCGAATTCACATCCTATGTGAAAACTTGTATCTAATGTAGTAGATATCATTTTTTAATTTGAAAGTCCTAAAATAAAACCCACAAAGTTTTTAAGAATAATGCCCCATCTAAAAATTTCAAAAACAAATGCTTTTGGAACAAAGAAATTGAAAAACAAACAAAAATTGCAACTCATATGGACTTATGAAAATATGGTCAAATTTTAACCATTCAAAAATCCCTAATTATCAAACGATTAAAGTTTTTAAATAAAAGATTCTTCATATGAATTATCATCTTGTATTACATCATGTATTGAGTCCTAATAACAAATTTGAAATATGAATCAATATAAAAATTTCCATTTTGTGATGGTTTAATCAAATGATTAGTCCATATTTTTTGACTTCAAAAATCTATTATTACTAACAAATGAATTTCTTATCAATAAATAACCACACAATTCTTTTCATAATGAAATTGTTAGTGTAGAATTAAATCCCAATTAGTACATCTATATTAATCATCATATGCATTTGAATAAATGGTACCCAAGAAAAAAAACACCATTTCATCACAATAGTGAAACATTTGATTGTGCATTTACTCAAGGATGAACTCAAGTTCAAATGATGAAGACTGAAACACAAGGGGTTGAACCATGATTGACAAAAGTTCAAGCAACAAGGTTTCAAACACAAGGTGGGGAACATTAAGATGAATTCAAGTTCAATTGATAAGGATTGAAACACAAAACAAGGAACCAAGATGAGCACAAGCTTAAATGATGCAAATTGAAACATAAAATGAAGAACATTAAGATGAGCAAAAACTCAAGTGATGAAGATCAAAACACAAGGTGAGTAAGATAGGTGGACCCAAAGATGATAACAACTAGGAAAATACACACTAAGAAAATCATTGACTCAAAGAGATGATGACCAAGAAGAGGAGCAAAAAGAAGTTCATGACAAGCCCTAGGAAAATGAAACTTGTAAGTAAGTAACATGTGAACCCAATGTAATGTGCAAAAATGGACCCAACACTTTAAACCTTTGTGGTGTTGCCAATAAGAGTGCAAAATTTTAGGTTTCCCAAACCTTATAGCTCCCATGAACGTGAATCCCCAAACCCATTTTTTAAAAATCTTAATAGATGGAAATAATGGTTATAAATAACAAATGAATTCATTTTCACTTTCATCCTTGATTTAATGATTGTTTGGTTTTAGGTGGTGAAATGTTAGGGCTCGTTCACTACTAGGGTTCCAAACCTTCCAATGTTTAGGGGGCCATACCTTCCTCATTATTTCATTTTTTTTGCATTAAAAAAAGTTACATATGTGCTCATAGGAAAGCAAGCCCATCTTTGGGTGATACCACTAAGAATCTCATGCCTTGATTTTTGTAGACCCATCAAACTTTGAAAAATCATAGGAAACACTTAAATGAAAAATTTCCTAAATTTTTTATGAATAAATATATTATGTTCCATATATTTTGAAATCTCAATAATATCAAGAATATTGTATATTTTGATGTTCATAATCATTGCATTTATAAAAAGTTTCAAGAATGTTTTGTTGGTTTTTTTCCTTGATTTTTTTGGTTAGGAACACAAATTTGAAACACGATTTGCGAATTTTCTTGTGAATTTTTTTCTTAAAATAATTTGAAAGTTATTTTTATTTTTTATTTTTTATTAGACAATTGATTGATTAAATATAATTTAGTTATGAATTTCCAAAGTTGAGGCTGTCAATTTTTGAAGAGGCCATTTTAATTAAAAATATCATTTTTTAATTCCAAAATAAACTTCAAATCATATATTAGAACATGTAATGGATAAACATGAAATAATAATAATTTAGAGTTGTGAGAACATTTTAAAAAAAGGGCCAAAAAATGATTTTATTGTTTTTGATTCCTTAACAATTCCATGAGGTGGTTCCTGATGTTACCACCCAAGGACGGGTTTGTCCAAAAGCTATATACTTTCTTCTTGAACACCAAATAGAAAGGAGCATGATTGGGTAAGCAAATTACCTTTTAGCAACAAAATGTTTAATCATCAGGTCTTTACCCTAACACAACCTATGACAATTAAAAATGATGCTTTACTTCTTAAAAATATATTAACATTTGATTTTTTTGGTTAAATTACATTTTTAACAAACCCATTTATATAATTTATATTTGTAATTTTCTTGGGTGTAAAGGTTTTATATCATTTAGAGCTATTCTAACATTTATAAGGTCATTGATTATACATATACTAAAATTAGTAACTAGTTTAGTTTACGATAGTGTGAATATGAGTGGTGTGTTAATATGTGTATTTTTTGATACCAAATTAGTCTTGATATGAAAGATGTCATCCTTATTCATACCAAATTGGTATGAATATTACTTTAAGTATCACTTGGTAAGATCTAAATATCATATTAATACTTGTGAAATGGGTTGGATATGAATATGAAATTGGTATATATATTTTTGAAATTCATAGTAGGGTATATGAACATCAGTATGGTATTGTAACAAAAAAAATTGAGGGAGAGAAAACTAATTCCCTTCCTTAACCTATCATTCCAGATTGGGTAGAAGAGAAATCCACTCCTTAAATCCAAAACTAGCTTTCCCCTTTCGGAAATAAAAGAGAAAAGGAACAAAAGGTAGGAGGTTCCCTTCACTCCTTGTAAGCTCCCTCCTCACACAATCTCAACTAAACAAGGGGTGTGTCACACTGTGGCCTTGGCATTTACAATAAAAAGTATCTTAAGGCAAAAGAAGAATGATTAAAACTCAAATATCTCACCATGCAAAAATATAACCTTCTATAAATCCTCTAAAAGAAAACCAAAATCCTTCAATATATTGCGTCTCTATAACTAATCTCAAGTCTCAACACAAGCCAAAATATCAGCTTTCAAAAATCCTCATATAAAAATAGACCTATTATTACCTAGGGGCCAAAATCCCTTGAGCTACTATACTCTATAATGTATCTAAACACAATATCCATTGCCTTGGAAGGCAAGGCCAATAAACTTTCATGTCTCTCACAAGTTGTCTTTCTTATTTTCCTTACAAACATTGAAGAAAGGAAACAATGGCATTGTGGGTGCTTCGATCCTAACACACTCTCTCTAGTGCCCTAAAAGGCATACCCCTTACCTAGATCTATCCATAGCCTCCAATCCTGACTGCTGGTATTGGACACAATATAGCCCCAAGCAAAACGCAGGTTGGTATGGTATGGTATGCAAACCCTAACTTCATACCACCTCTGTAAGTATCTAGCTTGAGTATATATGAACTTTCATACGAGTCATGTATGTTCTCTCATACCCAATACTCATACCTCGATACCATATACCCCGGTTGGACTATGTACATGGGTATAACACGGGTAAAGACCTTACACTTCTTCTTTTTTAATGTATTTGGAAATCACAAGTCACAAATAATTTGTTCATTTCTTGTGCGGGTATTACAATTTTTGTAAAGCTTGCTGCTTGGTTTTCTCATAGCCAAGCCACCATCTCTCTCACACAGATGCAATTTCTATGCACAGTAACACCCTTGGCTGAAGGCTTTACGGGAATTGGGCTTGCACTTGGCTCCACCACAAAGCTCTTATTCTGGTAAAGCCGCTGGCCATTGGCGTTACCTATAGCATATGATCCCCATTTAAAAACCATTATTGTGAAATAACTTTGGAGACCGTCTTCTACTATGAGTTGAACCATCTCAATGGAATTATTGGTTTCATAATAGGAGTTTATAAAACAAGTGGGGCTTTGTTATCCAATTTCTATGGCAAGAGAGTGGATTTTGGAGTGAAGATGGGCCTAACCTATGTCAAACCATAGTCAACAAACCATGTCATAATCCCCCTTCTCCATATTGTACATAATGGGCTCTCTAGAGTTTGGCAATGATGATGAAACACTGGTAAGCTCCATTAAACAAAGCACCCGGCCAAGGGGAAAAGGAACAACAAAGAGAGAGAACCCAAGTCTGAGCCCACACGAGCCAAACCCAAACGGGGTCACAAAGGGGCAAATGAACAAATTATGTTCAATTTGGCAATTGTTTTGAGAGTAACACAAGTCTGCCTTACTGTCTCTGGTGTAGGGTCTTTGATCCTCACAAAGGCCAAATGTTGCGTCGGAGGCATCCCACATATGGTCTAGTAGGGTTGGGGTTTTGAAGGCAATATGACCGAAGGAGGTGCCTCACCAAAGATCATTGGCTTCTAGTATGGTAGGTCATTTTTGGCATCTTGAGGTAGAAATAGTTTTTGAATTGAGGTGGTTGGTAAAGAAGGGTAGACTCATCTTCATAATTAAAGAGTTTAGATCCTCAGAAATAGAGGTTGGTTGTTAATGCGAGAAATATTCACTGAGGTTGGACCAAAGTTGGGCCAATATATAGGGTTAATATAATTGTCTAGTTATATGAATTTGATTTACAAGTATATTGGTATGGAAGAATCAACTATTATATTTTAACACTCATGGAGGAAAATCATATTGAACTTGGAGTTGTAGAATGACCCTTTCCAGGAAACATTATACAAATGGAAAATAGTGAATGTTCATATCTTCATTCATTTTACCCATAAAAGGTCAATGAAATTTGCATTATCGCCTAGGTCTATATTGTTGATTTAGTTTCAAAATATTTTTATGTCAAAAAAAACTAGTTTAAATCACTAATTAGGAAATTACACTTAACTCTTGTAGAATAATTTGAAAAAGACAAAATAGAAATTCAAAACAACATAAAGGAAACAAAAGAGGAAATTGGTCAAAAAGAGGGATGCAAAACTATTGTGAAATAAGGATGTAAGGGAATTATGTAGATTGTATAGTAATATGATGTTCCCCATAAGCTTCACTTCATCTTGCTGGGCCTATCATGCAACACAACTCTTTCAACCAAACCCTCAACATTGCATTAATCATGGCCCATTTAAAAAATTAATACATGATTATGTTACATTTCAACCTTTTTGAATTCATTTGAGCAAAGTAGGGAAATCAGAAAGATTTCTGAAGCTGGAATTTGCAGTTATTTTAGGCTTAGGCATAAGTTACTTTGCAAAAGTCCAAAAATGCTAAACTCTAAAATGTAATGAACAAAAAGGAAATCCTTTTGTTTGTATATTGAAAACTACCCATATTCCGGTGAATCAACCTTGTTGTATTTTTCTTTCACATGTCACCGCTTGTGGTATCTAAACCAATCTTTAGAACAAACTGGCAACATGAATTTGGGCTTAAAAGAGCTCTCCAACATTGTATTAATCATGGAATTTGGAAATGACTTGACCCTCCAAACCCCAATTGTGCTCTAGATTTGTGGCACTACCATTTGTGGCACTACCATTTGTAATGTTCCATGTCCGTCATCTCCAACCAGTTATACCACTCTGAATTTTCTATGTTGCCCATATAAGCACTATACCTTGTAGCCCTTGTTGATATTCTTTTAGTAACATGAATATCTTTCAATTTGGACATGATTTGTCCCTTCAAATATTATTCTATATATTCTTCAAATTTTTCAATTCCAAAAACACATGTTGGGAGTTTTGGGAATGTTTCTCTTTGATTGCCCCAATGCTTTTCATTTCATTTCATTTAGGTAGACATTTCATTTTCCTTAGCTATCACCATGCCTTAAGGTTTTTCATGTAGCTTGATTTTAATTTTTTCCCCACCTTGATCAAAAGTGTAAAATTAAAGTCACAACATTGTCTTATTCAAATCAAATAAGAAATGTCAAAATAAATATGAGGCCACTTAAGGCCAATGTTTTTGGCAATTTTTCACATCCTAGCAACCAAAAATAGCCAATGCCACATGCAAATTTTGTTTTGACAAAAACAAAGGCCAAAACTTGCCAAATTATGAAGAATTTAAAAAAAAATAAAATAATATATATATATATATTCTAGCAGGTCACCAAAATATAGCACAAATCCTAAACTTTTCTACTTTTTTTTTTCCACCTCTAGCCAAATTTGGCTAAATCCTTTGTGAATGATTGCCAACCCACCCATCTCACAAATGTGAAGAGAAAAACCATTTATGAGTCCCATTGGGAGCTCTATATTCAAACTTGGTTCAAAAGTTACAACAATAAAGACATCAATCACAATTGTTATGATTGAGAAGTTTTCTATTTTGCAAGGGTACACTTGATGGGCTTGCCCACTTAGCATCCTTGCCCAGCCAAAACAAATATGGCTACTTTGAAATTATTGACCCTAATCAAAGGTTTAATGTTAATAAAAGTCTTAAGGAGGGCAATTTCTGATCATGTAACTGGGTGACTAGAATGGAATCCAAGGCTTGTAGGATTGCAATGCTAATGAATTTGTCCCTTTGGAATTAGCCAGACAAATCCAATTAGTACTAGGGTTTAAGTAATCTCCCACCCTAAATGCTTGAGTTTGTGAAATTTGCCTCATCCCAAAGAGTCCCAAGGGTGTGTTCACTATGAATGAAGGCCCTATCATGGGACAAGTTTATGTTCCATATCACCTTGGCATCTTGGACACAAATTATATTATTTGTAGAAATGTTGAAACTCTTACCCCAATAACAGGATTTTTCAAAGAAAAACATTTTGCGAGGAAAATAAAGAATCATTTGCAATATTCCATTTTTTGACATGGAATTTTTCAGAATTAATCCATCAATTATTCAACAAACATGTGCCAAAGCTGCCCTCAAGTACTAGGAGTAGTAAGTAAAGCATTCTTCCATTCTGATTTAAATAGATCCAAACTAAACATTTTAGGGTTACTAATTAGGGATGCCTGTTATTACTTAGTTGTACCTCAACTGAGTTAATATTTAGTTTCACCTTGGTAACCAATTCTGTAAGAAATAGGTCTCATATATAGGTAGATAGGTAGGAAAATAGGTAACTACTAAGTAAGTAGATGGTTAATAGATAGGTAAAGGCTGTTTTTATCACATACCTACTAACTTTCTGCTTGTGGGTTGTTAGTAGGTAGGTAGAACAAAAGGCAACTGAGGTAACCACCATGGTTAGCTACGGAACTGGAACCCAATAGAAAATTGTTTCCTGACCACTTACCATTCACCCTTCATGGTGCACTGGTGGGTGCTGGTTCACTGTGGCCCTTCATTTTTGGGGGTTGTCCTTGGAGTGAAGGATCACAAGAGGAGACATAGTTCTTAACACATTTACATCTAGTATCAGTTCCTCTAATGCTTTTGTATACACCAAGTTGATGGACCAGCATGTGGATTGGTAGTGAGCTCTGATGTTGCTGGTTGCCCAACTTTGCACATACTTAGGCTCTCAAAGGCCTGCATGCATGCATGCAACAGGTTTTATTCTACCTTGTTGATGAACTGGGCCTTCTTGTGACCTGGTGTCCAGTAGTACTCTTGCTTACTAATTGTCAACAGAAATGGTCTGTCAATTTAGACTTAAGATCAATTCACATATGTACGGGTAGAGCTCTCAAAAAACCAGTTAAGAAATAAGACTAAACTTAAAAGTTAGGGTTAATAAAACTAAACCTAGTAGTAGTAGTTATCATTGAAATGTTAATGCCATTCAGTTATGTAGCTTATTATCAAGCGTTAGTATATTGTCTAGTGAAAAAATTGTTAAAAAACTTATCATTGTTCAAGTTAAAGTGTAATCATTTTGAGGTAAGTTTGGTCCCTCCGACTTTTTTTCACACACCATTCATGCCATTGCATCTTTGCACCAAGAGAATTCGGTGACTTTTGGTTTAGTGTTTTCTTGGAGTTGCTTTGTTGGTCTTGTAATTTTCCACTTTTTGAAGATTCTCTCCAATTCTCTATAGTGCATCTTTGTTCCTTCCAATGTCACTCCCACCTGCTCTCACATTTGAACACAAGAAAAACACAAGACTTAAACTTCTAAAGTTTCAAACTCCTCCAAGCTCATCTTGGAAACTTAATTTCCAACTTTTTAAAGTCAAATTCCATCATTTCTAGTAAAGCAAACTCTTTTTATAAAAAAAATAGTACTAAAAACAATAGAAATCAAAACCTTAAAAGAGAATGGTGTTGTAAGAAGATTTCTTAATAATGCAAATTTGATCGTTCTTGTTTTGCATTTGACAACATCATATTGACGAAAGGAAACTTCCATCATGTTTAGGAATTTATCATTGTCCTTGGAAAAGTGTTGAGAATCTTTCATCACAAGTGCTCCTACTTGTCAAAAACATATGGCCACATTCTCACAACTTGATCTCAATCCCTCATCATCCAATTCCATCACTTTAAACAAAACACAACTGTTGCATTCAATTACTTTTGGCCACTCCACAAGGCATTGTTTTTTATCGCCAAACTTCAAGCACATGGTCCTACCAAGGAGTAGGTCCAAGTCTAATGAAATGAAGCTCCATCAACATCAATGATGAATACATAAAAAATGAAATAGAAGAAACCAAATTGGAGGCAAACACACTAGAAAGCATGTTTGAAAGGAGGAAAAAAGATGGTGAAAAATGAAAAAAAAACAAAGATTGTCAAAAAGGAAAACTAGTTCATGGGACATTCACCATTGCCATTGCCAAAAACCAAAATAATCGAAAGGAAATTAAACTTCCCATGACAATAACAACTTGCAACCAAAGATAAAGTAGATCGAACAAGGTGTAACAAAAAAGTAAGGTAGTGCAATTTCTACACAACCCACCACTTTACAGCTAACAAACTATTTATGACATTGAATATTTAAGGTTGGTGATAGCGCACCCACACAAAAATGTAGAGATGTACAGCACATCACACTGTGTTTGCACAACAAGTGCATAGAGTTCAACAATTATTTTGGATTAAACAACTTCACAACAACAACACTACTGGTTCTTAAAACCTAACTTTAGAATGTAGTGGAAGAGAATTAAAGTCTCTTCATAACTTTTAACAAACAAACAACAAATGCATGTTGTTTAAAGAAAGGCAACTTGTTCCAACCAAAAGACCCACAACTACAGAAAAGAAAAACTTGGTGCTTAACTTTCAAAAACTCTTCCCATTATCCATTCCATTGCCATCTCTTCATTAAATTCATCAACCAAATTTCCCACCGAGCTCCCACCATCGCCAAAGTTCATCAACACAAGAGAACAACCCATTGTCATGCATTAAACCTACAACATAGCTCCATTTCAACCTAATCTGCCACAACCTAAAAATAAACAAACAATCGAACCCCTAACCTCTAAAGATCGGAAGAGGTCACAACCAACTATCCTTTCTTCTATCCTTTTCACATTTCAACATATTACTTTTGGTCATCATCCAACAAAGAGTTTCATCTAGACTCCTCTTCATCCTACATATGTAACAACTCCTTTTTAAATTTAATTGTGTCTTCATAGCTTACATCAATTACACTTCTGGATGATACAAATGTAGGTCCCTTCTTGGATGCTTCCATTAATGTTCACCCTTACCCTATAGATGCATTTTCACCCACCTTCATTACTTTCCAAATTGTCCTACTCATCCACATAACCAACAAAGAGGTAAGGTCCCTCCCAATTCCAAGTCAATGATTTTTTTACTTGGTTTCTTCATTTTGACCATGTCAATCCTTGGTTGAAAACAAGGAAAAACTTGTTTCCCTTTTCTCAACTTTTATGGTTTCTTTTGTTGAACTTGTGCCTATTCATTGTTCCCCAATACATCCCTATGGAGTCTGACAATGAACTCCATCTCATAATCATCTATTTAATGATCTATTTAAAGTTTTGTTCTTCATCAAAGGTGTGAGTAAGCATGCTCAAGTGATTATTAACCTTTAGTTTGGAAGTCCAACCAATGAGAATCATGAAGGGGGAATACCTTATGCTTGCTTGAAACCTGCACCTATATCCAAACAAAGCCCTAAGCAATTGATAATCCCAAGTCTTCGTGTTCCTTGGAATAGTTGACATTATAATTATCCCATGCTTGAATGGTTTTAGTCATTCTTTTAGCCATTTCGTTGCAATGCAACCATTCTGGTGCAATATACTAATGTTGGATGTCATAAATTTTGCATAGGTTATCAAATTTTGCTAACCATTCCCCATTGTTATTTGTCAAAATAATTTTCAGTACCCCATACATGCAAATGATGTTTTCCTTAAAAAACCTTGTAGCCATATCAACTATATGATCATGTACTGTTTTTGCTTCACACCATTTCGAATAATGGTCAATTACAACCAAAATATACTTGTTGCTTTGAGTAGTTTCTGGTAATGGTTTTGTAGTGTCAAGGGTTACTTTTAGAATAGATCACACATTGGGATGCTTTTTCAAGTCCTCCACATTAGACCAAAAGACTACTAATACATTTTACGAGCTAGCATTCTTTGCATGTTCGAACCACTAAGTGCATTTGCTTAGTGAGATTGTGCCAATAAAATCCTTTGCAAACCTTTGCAAGAGTCCTGTTTTTTCCAAAATGCCCAATTTCTTGATGTAATTCCATGATATGATGATCCCCTTCCTATCCTTAGGTTTGCGCACCAACAATTTTTTGAAAAACAATTGATCAACGTTCCACTCATAATTCTAGACCCTCTTCTTGACCCTTCACATCTCCTCTTCAAAAACACTATTAGGTAATTGCCCATTTTACAAGGCATTCAAACAATTTGCATCTTCCCAAATATCTAAAATTTTCAAACATTTTTGGTCATCCGCTATTTCATCATTAGTGTTTTGTTCAAGATTTGCTTCATCCACCATTGATTGGGCTTTTGGGGCTAATTCCCAACAGAGTTTTTTTGCCTACTATTGGTCTTTTCCTCTTGGTCAATAATGGTTATGTCTACTTGGATTCATCCTTTGCAAATCCTTTCCCATTTAATCTTATGCCTTGGTTCTTATTGATGTCATTTGCTTTAGTTGTTTTAGAGGTTTTAACCATGAAAAAATTGTTCATGATTGATCCATGAATGCTTCTCCTACCAATCCATGTATGAACCCCTAATTTTCGTAACGATTTAACATCTTGGATTTCTTCAAAAAAGTCTTCATCTTTTTTTGCTCCACTTACATGATTCCTACTTAATGCATCCACATTTGAATGTTTAAATCATGGGTGGTGCAAGATTTTAAAATCTTGCAACATATCTATCCAACTCCCCCTTTTTCCATAGGCATTTAACATTGTAGTCAGCCACTCAACTAGTTTGTGGTCAATGCTTAAAGTGAAGTGGTTTTGATGTAGAAATTGGGGGAAATGCATGATTCCCCATATTAGTGTGTAAGATTATCCCTCCATGGGATGGAATCTCTTGTGGACATGAGACAAACCCTTGCTGGTAGATGCAATGACACATTTTTATTTCACATATTTTTGTGATAGGATAACCCCAACTCCTTTGGCTGACTAATCTACATCAAGTATGAAGGCCTTGCTAAAATCAAGTCTCACCAAAATTGGAGTAGACACCGATGCATTCATCAATTATTCAAAGGCCTTTTGACAATTTGGGCTATAATAAAAAGACACATCCTACTTTGTAAGTTTGTCGTGACGTGTAGTGTTGTGACGTTTGGTGTTGTAAGGGTGTAAATCCATAATAAATTCTATTGAACAAAAAGACTAAAACCAATCAAAGGTAGAAACTAATCAACCAAAAAGAGATGCATACATATATATCTATATATATATATATATATATATATATATATACACACACACACACACAATGCACAAGAGGAGGCTGAGATGAAATTCTCATGTATTTAATTGAAAATAAGGAAAGAAAACGAAGTGTATGTAAACGGTGGCCGTGTAATAGCCGCTATGAACATTTAGAAATCTAGTTTGACTATGGAGGAAACTCTCTTGACAAAAGAATTTTAGAAAAACTAACAAGAGAAGGGAAGAGCTTGGCCTTTTATACCGTTGTTAATGAACTAAAACCCTAAACAAGCCATAACCTTAAAACACCTAATAACGTACAATAACCTAAAAACGTACATTAACCCTAAGAACGTACATTAACCTTAAAAGGCATGAATAGGATCCTTGTAATCAATAGTCATGCATGAGGGCATGCATATGGGCATGAAAGTTGTCGTGACGTGTAATGTCATAACGTTTGGTGTCGTAAGGGTGTAAATCCATAATAAACTCTACTGAACAAAAATATTAAAACCAGTCAAAGGTAGAAATTAATCAACCAAAAAAAGATGCACTCATATATATATATATATAATGCACAAGAAGAGGCTGAGATGAAATTCTCATGTATCCCCCCCCCCCCCCCCCCCCCCCCC
>Ga0116227_10001145_pt1 | contig 57632 bp, 42 predicted proteins | sample S1TSphgellanicum_FD_89693 | JGI IMG/M metagenome (GOLD analysis project Ga0116227, IMG submission 89693) | Host-associated microbial communities from peat moss isolated from Minnesota, USA - S1T2_Fb - Sphagnum magellanicum MG | ecosystem: Host-associated > Plants > Peat moss > Unclassified...
CGGGCGCGCCAGTGCCCCCCTCGTGGGTGCCCCCCCCGGGCGATTGGCCCCGCCCCCATTTCGGCTGCTCCGTGTTGTTCTTTTTTTTTTTTTTTTTTTTTTTTTTTTTTTTTGGTCTGGTCCGGCTTTTGTTGTATTTTTTTTTTTTTCCCCTTTGGAGGTGGCAGGGTGATGATTCTATTTGACACATGGATGACTGTACTTATTATATTTTTGAATTTTATTTTGCTACATTTCAAATTAGGTAGTTAGAAATATACAATAATAAATGCCAGAAATTTTATACTTAATATCTTTTTACAATAAAATAGTGGCTCTTTGTCTTGTCATAGATGATTGCCACTTGCTCAACATCAAAAAGTTGGAAAAAAAAAAAAAAAAACAAAACAAAAAAAACCCAAATTTCTCATATAAATCTTTGTGCAAAATATGAAATAATAATTTCACAAAAATGGCAAACCCTAAACCCTATTGCCAAATTCCCAAATGTTTAAATTTCTTTCTTTCTATTGGAATTTCAGACAAAGAACTGAACTACAATTTACTTGTATTTGGATGTGCCTAACAAAGCATAAATTTCCTTCTTCTCTCCCCTTTTGAAGCTACATGTCACCACAACTTAGATAAAAACAAAACATGCATCAACTTCCAAAGCTGAAGTCCTACTAACTAACACACACCGTAAGTACCTACAAACTCCTTCTTCCATTATGCTTTACTTCCCACATCCAAAATCTAAAGTACAAAATTTCAGGTTTAGCTGCACAAAACAGTTTTCTCTCTTGCTTTCCTCATTCCAAAACACCACACCATGCGCTAATCTTTGTGTCCTCTCTACCCTTTGCACTCCACTCTATATCCTTGCCGCCCCTTCTTCCTTACTTGCCTCCATTTGCTTCTTTCCTTTCCTAGGAACCTCCATACCACCACCTCTCTCATCATCCCCAAAATGGCTACAACTCCTTTTCAGCTTTGCTTTCTCCCACAAATGCTCTTCCATTCACTACTCCATGATGATGCACCATTTTACGTCCAATTAGTCCCATCCACCCCACTTTTCCTCTTGCAAGTTGCCTTCCAACCCTTTCAAGCTCTCAAGAATTGGAAGAGGATCTCCACCCTCCTCACTCACCTATAAAGAACCACTAAAGCTTTCCTCGCGTAAAGGTCAATTATTAAGCAAAATATGGCACAGGATTCTCCAAGTCATGGAAGGTCCTGGCTAGCCTTTTGATAGTACCTTCCATAATACTTCTTTTTCTTCTTATCTTTCTTCCATTGGCACAAGTAAACTCATGTTTCTTTAGGTAGGAGAAATGATCTTTAGACCCTCCCAAGATTTTTGGAGCTTGACACTTGGCCTGACAGCCTCATGATTGGCACCTCAAATCTGGGAGGGATCTAAAGGTAGAACCCTTCTCCTGTCCTAAAGTGAATCTACATAGCTTCTTGGTGAAGTTGCACAAATGTTAATAGGAGTCAAAACCCTCGTTTATTGGCTCTGGAAGCCTTTTAGTTGCTGTTGATAGCGCTGTCAATCGTTGGCTTATGTACAAACAATGTCATAGATTGAAAACTAACCCCTAGAAGCGTTAAGCAACAAGATCCTTGTTGCTCTATCAACCTAAACTTCCTGAACCACCTTCCTATAAAATCCCAATAGGGTTACCTAAATCCAATACGAAGGGATTACTGTTAACTACATAACCAAATAGCTTAGCTGAAAGGAGTCTAGTATTTGCAAGTCTGATATTTCCAAGCCTGAAACCCAGAGAAGAAACAATAAGACAGGTACTTGTTGCAAAAGGGTAAAAAGACCTGTTCTAAGATTTCATCCCCCTTAACAGCTAAGCTACACTGTTTCTTGAGCTCTCTTTGCTAGTTCTTGCTTCCTCAATCCAAAGAAACTCGGTGATACATTGATGAGAAGGTGGAGAAGTCCAGAGCTAATCTGGAATCAAGCATTGGCAGGACCCAGCTGACTCACATTTGGCCACTCATAATTTAACAAAAACATCACTTGTAGCTACTTGTACAGAGGAAGAATGTTCTTAGACAAAATCCCCTCTTTGAGCAGTTTTGCATGATCCATTCAACAGTGCTCTGTAACAAAGTCACACATCAGAGTTTGCAAATGTCAATGGATGCACACACCTCAACAGATAGTCAGTGGTCTGGCCTTCAATATCTTTGAAATTACTTCCCTTGCATGTTCTTCTTCTGTCAACATGTCAACAAGCTCTGGTTACGTCATGTCTAACATGGTGATTAACCAGTAAAAAATCCACAAATGTTTGTTAGTTCACCACTTTCTAACTCTTCTAATTCTGAGTCTCCTGAAACTCGGCAGACCTTCAGCAGACTCACTGATCTCCTTCAAGTAAACAAGGCTCTGTTTGCTCCAAGGTGAGAGAAGAAGCAGCATGAATGAAAAGGGAAAAATGCAACCTAGTGTTGATGTTCGAGGAACAGTTTCTCCTTCCTGTAGGCTTTCAAAAGGCCATGACCCAGGCTGAAGTTGAGGACATTGAGACCCAACATGCCTGTGAGTGCCATTGGCCACTCAAACCCCTTAGGGAACTTGGAAGCATCTTGGAGAAGCTTTATAGTGATATAAATATGGAAAGCCAGCCTGGTGATAAAGTAAGCAATCCAATTCAAAAACCACATGATCAAGGTCCCCCATGAGCTCCTGCTATGCCTTGTCAATGACAGCTTGCGAACTTTCCGCAAATGCAAAAACACAGAATGCACCTGCCATTGGAAAGCACCTCATCAATTAGTTGCCCAATGATTCCAACACTGATTCAAAAGCCCCTGGGTTCTGCAACAACAGAACTAGTTAACACTAGCTAACACCATTATAGCTGGTTGATCAAACATGCAGAGGATTTAAACCCACAACCATTGCAAGCCGTCCATTAGCTGTACCATTATCTATTAGCTCTGTACTGTCAGGTAAGGAGGAATAGAATGGTAGCACAATTACAGCATACCTGTTAACAGAGTGACATATTTCCTATGCGTACCTCACAAACAAGAGTGAGGATCAAGTAGTTGATGCAGCGGTTGAGGTAGATAGCTGGAGTGAAGCAGGTGAGAAGGACAGCATGATGGATGAGAAGTGATGGTGACCTAGGGTTGTAAAGATGCTTTTGCAGCATATCCCATTGATCATAAGCAAAGTAGCCACATGAGACTCCCAACAGGATTTGTGCTCCAGGCCATGGCTTGCTGTACAAGACATCATGTGACAGCATTTCCTCCAACCTTGAAACTTGTGCCTCCCTTGCTAACAATGTCACCACTGCATCTCACAATTCCCACAACCTTTTCACATATACACACCAAATCTCCCCCTTTCTTTCACTGTCCCTCAGACAAGTCTATGGCCACAAGACTACAACAAGGAACTTATGAGCATATGTCTCTCACAAGGTCCAATACTACAGATTCATATAGAAAGATAGTATGACTGCTATGTGAAATTTGGGCGATTTAAGTGGCTTTGGCCATGCAATTCTGCTAAACTAATCACTTGGCTCCTTGGAGCTGTTGCACTTGTCCTCCATTATCAGGAATCTGTGTGTACAACTGCCACTCATTTGTGAAGAGAATACGACTTCATTGAGTGGAGAAACATGCCAAAAAACACAAAAAAGCTTGGTGCAAGTGGATGGAGGTGAAAATTTTTCAAAAGTGAAACTTCTAGGGCAAATGGAGATAGAGAGAAAGAAGAGACACATACCTGCAAGGGCGATAATAGTTGAATGCAGGAGAGAGATGGAAGTGTTTAGAAAGTCAGGGCAAGATTCAAGGGTAAGTCCCTGGAACAAGGAGGGGTTTGACATCACAAATGAGCTGAAGACCCTGCTGGAAACCTCAAAAAACACAAGCCCCACTATAACTGGCCAAAGCTCTGTGTGCCCCAGTTGGATACCAATTAACACAAGACCAACCCAAAGTATGAGAAGTGCTGCAAAAAATAGCCCTGAAAAATCCCTCTTCCAGGCATTGTCAAGTGCCTTCTCTGCTGACTGGTCCTCTTTCCACTTGCCCTGCTGATCTGATCCTACCATGGCACCTGCACAAAATCTAAGACTGAGTGCTTAGTCTACCACAAACTTTTACACCCTAAATGAGAAACTAGAAACCTAATGGCTCCAACAAGAAATTCCTTCATTTAATTCATGCTGGCAGATGTCCTGGCCAGAGGGAACAATGCCAATGGGACTGAGAACTTCTTAATACTTTTAATTTAGACAACCTGAATGGAATTCAGAGGTGACCAGAAAATAAGGTGATAGAGAATTCAGATCTGACAGCATATCAGCAAACAGGAAAAGAGGAAATCTAACAGAAAAGACTAGAGAAGACAAAAGGAAAACAAAACAAAAGTGAGGAGCTGTGTGAACCACAGCAGCAGTCACATGCACATTCAGAGAACTTGAACAGCAACATGCATGGTAGTGAGCAGCTACCATAACATCCTCACTGACTTCATCAGCTCTGTCTGACAGTGTCTGGAAGGTCATGCCATACATTATCCAACATACTTAGTTTCTGTCACAAGAATGGCAGTAATGGGAAGACAGCTGGGATGTTAGATCAGGAAAACCTAAAAGAGAAGGGGAAGACCAAGGAAACCAAGAAGAAAAAGGAACACAAAATGAGAGAGAAAAATCAAACAAGAGAATAGGAAGAAAAGAGAGAAACAAGACAACTTCAAGAGCATGATCTTTTGAGGACAAAGTGGCCTTTCAAAAGCTTCCACTTCAGTGCCTTTCAACCTAGGATTGAGAAGCATTTGCAAAATTTGTAAATTAAAAAGGTTAAAATCTTCACAGTGAAGTGAATGGGACAAGCAACAATGCAACTTAAGCCCACATGTCACAATCTTCCATGAAGTTGAGCAAATGCAAGCAGTAAGAAAAAGAAGAAAGAACTATCATTCACAACCACCACAAGGCCAAACCCAGCTATTGCAGTCAGAGGACACCAAGCCCAGGTACAATATCAAACTGATGGAAATGACAATTGCACAAGTCCAAGAGTCCCTATTTTCAAAATATATTGGGCAAGCGGGACAAATTCTAAAAAATAAATGCTTTTAGGCCCCAGTTCACTAGACAAACAACAAGTTTCACTAACAAAAACGGCTAAGAAGTCCATATTGACAAAAATCATTGCTTAGATAATCGTCAAAAGCAACATCATGGCTTATCTAAATCAGCCCGAGGATTAGCATCATATCACTTCCTCCTCTTGTCTAACATGAATGCCATCAACTCACCTGTTTACCACCTGATTGACACAGAGCTTGCAGCAAATTAAGATATACATGCAGCTTAAGACACTGTTATCCCAGAAATACTGATTAGGGTTCTTCTCACACATCAATTCTCCGACCACCCATCTACACATTTTGTCTAAAACCGGCACTGCAAGCCAATCATACAGTGCCTAACTCAACCAGAACAGCTACAATGGCCATAACCCTACCAATAGAATTACACTTCTCTGAAGGAAAATTAAGGTTGAACATATACTTTAAATCTGTCTGCAGTTTTCAGATTGAAGGACTTCAAAACCATGATTGTCACATAGCACTTTTACCACAACAATCTCAAGAAGAAAGACCACACATTGGAGACTCCAACAGATTAAATTCTATACAGTGTAAAAAGAAATCTAACATATCCATGAAGCAACAGGAAGAAGACTCAGTCATGATGTTGGTTGCTGAGTGCACTCAAAAATACAGACCTGATACCTGTGAACAATCTAAGTGCATAGTAGAACACTCTGCATAGATCTAACAGGAGGTATCCATGTGAAAAGACTGCCAAGAGAAAAAAAAACAAAAAAAATCCGTCACTGTTGTGGTGGGAAAAATATAATGAAAGAGTGAGTTACAGAGAAGATGGACAAAAATCAAAGAAGAAGGAAGAAAGAAAGGGGAAGAGGAAAGAAGGAATCACAGGAGAATTGCATATATAAATATATATACTTGCAACACAACACTTTCAGAGGGAGTTGCGTAAGTACTTGCCTGTTGAGAATCGGTTTTGCACAATGTTCGAAGAAGCCTTGAGACGCTTTCTCTCTAACAACTTTCTGGAAGCCGTGAAGAAAAACTTCTTCTGGAGATGATCATAAAAGACTCTCTCCCGTCTCCTTTTCCTTTTGTATGTGTGGTTTTCCTTCCTTGATGTATCTCTCTATCTGCACATTCCTGAACTCTGTTGTGCGCCCCACGCAGTCAGGCTTGGCCACCACACTGACTGACGGACTGACGCCAGCATAAGGAAGAAAGTTGCCCCGCTTATCGGAAGAGCTGAGGCCAGGTTCACTCCTTTGGACGCCGGTGCTCTTGCGGCAAATCTCCACAAAATCAGCAGATGCAAAGTCATCGTCGCGGGTCCCTTATTGCTCGACTCATATCATCATTATCTTGCCTGATCCTATGCGTACAACACCGCAAAAAAGCCAGAAAGCAGCCAGCAAGTGGTCAGATTATACAAACGTCTCCTTCGCTGCAGGATCGACGAAGTTATCAACTTTGCCATTGCGATCCCTACAGGAGGAGACTCCGGAAATCGACCAGGAACCTCCTCAACACAGAAGGAAACGGTCACCGGTGATCGATCCTTCAGGAATCGAGCAGGATTCCTCCCTATTGCAACAAAGGATTCCACAAAGATTATCAAAGAAACGTTAATACTAACATCATCTCGTCTTCAACCGCAGTTGCAATTGCACATTGTTGTTGTTGCACTCATGAACTGATTTTGCTGTCATTCCGGAGAGACAACGAAGTCTTCTTCTGTGCCCATCTTCTGCCTTGTGCGGTGAGCTCTATCGCAAATTGTCTCACGAGGGAGGGAATAGATACCACCGAAATATAGATGATAGAACTATCGATTGACAAGGGAAATACGAAATAGTTTTCTTCTTGGCAAGCACAGCAAGATCGAACTCAAAAGGCAGGAAGGAACAAGGATCCCAAAAGGAGCAAAAGAGGGGAAGAGGAACGATTACGCCATCGCTGCACAGAAACCACAACAGACAGAAGAAGAGTTTCTTCGGAATAGATAGAGAGCTCTCCGGACCATAACTGTCGTCGTTAGTATTGCGCGCGCTGCCCCTTCGCTTCGCTTTGCATCTCTCTCTCTCGTGTTTTTTTGTAGCCCAGCCCAGTCTGCGATTTGCCTTTCTCCGATCTTCCTGCCGGCGTCAATGTCTTTGTCTGCTTCCGAGAATCATTCTTTGCGCGCTTGTGGAATTACGATCGGCCATCTATTTGTGCTGTAAATTGAGATTGTACAGTTCCTCTGAGCCGAAAGCGTTTTGTCCTACGGATGCCCACATTCGTGCATGGATTTTGGTTGATGTCAACCGACTCGTGTGCAGATGTGCATCTGAAGCTTACGAAGCTTGCAAGAGCGCAAAGTCCTCTTCATTCTTGGTTGGCAAAAACTTGGAAGAAGGACGGTTTTGCAGTACGAGACCAGCGTGAAATGAACAATCCATATTGCGAGAGGCACAAAAAGGCGTGAAATCACAAGTGCGACACTTTTGCGAAAACGGAGAGGAGACGGCAGCAGCAGCAGCATAGAGAAGAAGATGATAGCACGTACTGCGAGGCACGCATGAGATCAAATCTTCGTCGTCGACAACCTTAGCTTCATTTGTCCTCGGGCTCATCTTCATGACTGGCCTGCCGTATGTTTTTTTCGCTTGTGCAGAGTGAGGAAGAGGAGGAGGAGGAGGAGGAGGAGGAGAGATCCGAGCTTAGACTTCAAAAGAGCGATGCCGCAAGGGGAATGTCAGTGCAGAATCAAGGTGCATCTGAGGATGCGGCCATCCTCGAAGCCCTCCGCCGCCTTGCACTTCGACGAGACAAAGGCTATGGTTCGAATCGATGTTCAGAAGAAGCAGAGCAACGTCGGAGGACCGCCCAGGTCCTACACCGATCAGATTGTGTTCTCTTTGGATAGCGTCATTCAGGTCCATTTGTTGCCGTAATTCCTCCTCCTACACATTGAGCGCGAGTTGTTCTTATTGTTGATATTGTGAAGCTCAGAAGCTCCTTTTTCACGTTGCAATTTCATGCTGCTGCGGCTGCTCCTCCTCCTCCTCCTCCTAAGTGAGAAGAAGAAAAAAATTAGAGAAATCCAAAGGGATTGTCGTTTTCAGCTGAGTTTTTTGCACATTACGTTTGGATTTTGTGAGCAGACGACCATAGGAGGGAGGATTTCTTTTGTTCTTCAGAGAGAAATAGAAGTTTTGGAATTCAAGGTAATGAGACAATCGAAGGTGCTTGTGTGCTGCTGCTCATCATAGCTTTAGTTGTACCTTGGTTCTTTGGCAGACAACAAACCAGGAGACCGTCTTTGACTCTTGTGCAAAACAACTTGTAGAGGATGTGCTCCAGGGCTACCATGGCACCATCATGACTTATGGTCAGGTTGGATCAGGCAAAACTTTCACCATGACTGGTGACATGAAGGTTGGTTCTCCTTCTCAATTCTCAAGTCTCACTGCAATTTTCATTTCCATATCCAATGCACAAATTGATAGATTAGACTATGCCAAAAAAAGAGTGGATCTTGGACTAGTCTCATTCAACTACACGACTACAATTTGATTCAAGCAACAAGTCCTATTCCATTACATGACTACATTAAACTATGCCAAAAATGTGGATCTATGACTAATCTACCAACTGATCATCTGCTGTTAATGCAGGTGTATGCACACAGAGGAATTGCCCCAAGAGCCATGCATCGTATTTTCCAGGAGAAGGAGACAAGGCCTGAGGCAGGCATAAGAGTGCAAATGTCTTATGTTGAAGTGTACAATGAGGTGTGCGACAGTTTTGAGCAACAAATTCAACTCCTGCCTGTTGCTTGAATAGTTTGTAGAAATGTACAATGAGGTGCATGAGAATTTGAGTAGCGATTGAACTCCTATCTATTGTTGAATTTCTGTAGAAATGTACCATGAGGTGTGTGACAATTTGAGCAGCGATTCAATTCCTATCTGTTGCTGAGTATTATGTGTATAAATGTATAATGAGGTGTGTAACAATTTGAGCAGCAATTCAACTCCTATCTATTGCTGAACATCTGTAGAAACGTTCACCAGGCTGAATTTGTTGTTTCCAGCAACTCAGACTGGGGGTTGTTAGTTCTGTTGTGGGGTATGCCCTTGCTGTGTGTTTGTGTGTTTGGAAACTGTTTTTTTCATCTTAGTCTGTTGGTGTGTCCCTGCTTCCATTGATGTGCCCTGAATGGTGCTGAAGGTGGATGTACAAAGCAGGGTATATATGACCTTCTACAAACAAGAGGAGAGCCAGCAGGTTCCCTTATGATTTTGGAGGAGAATGGTCTTGTGGAGCTTCGGGGCCTTACAAAAATGCCAGTTGAAAATGAGGCGGAAGCTTTGAAACTCTATTTTGAAGGGGAAAAGTTGCGCTCTTACTCTGATCATTCATTAAACCAGGTCAGCAAGTGTTCTCTGATGAGGCTATTTTCTTTGGTTGCTTCCTGAACAGAACTGCAATTGCAAACAATTTCCTAGCACTACACATTGACAACGACAAGATCGTCAAGAATCAGATGAGAATGTTTTAGGAAATTTGCAGCTTGTTATTCTCTTGACAGTTGAAGTTTTCAATTGTAATGACAACATGGTTTGAGTAAATTTTGAGCCTGTTCATATTATGCTGGACAGTGAAAACTAATGTTAGCTTCACCTTGCAGATGTCAAGCAGGTCCCATTGTGTGCTCACACTTTACATTGAGCGACGTACAGGAATCAGGACATTGCAGGATGTGACTGTAGCAAAGCTGAATCTGGTAGACCTTGCTGGAAATGAACGTGTGAAGAAAACCTCAGATTACAGAGGCCGTCTGAGAAGGGAGGCCATGGCTATCAATAAGTCTCTCACATTCCTTGAACAGGTCTTGTATCCTTTGCAAACTCAGAAACTTGGATCCCAATTTCACCAAGAGCACAAGCATCTGGGTCAGAATAGAGCCAGCTATCAACTGGAATTATTACCTCATAAAAAATTTCAAACTGTCATGTGTGGTCTAAAGCTTTCCCTTATGCCCTGTTGAACCAATCAGGATGTTAACCAGACATATAGTGAATGGGGAATTCCAGACTGTTTATGCTCTGAGGCTGGGGCAAGGCTATATCCCATTTCGACAGAGCCGTCTCACCACCTTGCTTAAGGAGTCCTTGGGTGGCAATTGCAAAACCATTTTGATTGTTTGTGCATGGCCAGAAGACTATTTCTTGGATGAGACAGTTATGTCACATCACCACTCAAGCACCAGATACTAGCTGTTAATAATACACTTCTAAATACTAAATAGTGCAACATCTTTGAGATTGAAACTCAACTGGGAACAGAATCTAGAATACAAACTTCCATGCAATGTGGCTTGAAAGATGGTGTGATGCATTTGCATATGTTTTGATATCAGCCATCAATATGGACAGATTGGTTCACTGCGATTTGCCCAGCGAGTTAAATTGCTGAGAACCACTGCAATTATCAACAAGAAGCTGGACTCTGCAGGCACTGAAAGGCCAGTCTTTTGACTCTTCACTCCTTCTTGGGCATGTATTGCACAAACCAACAATTGACATGAGTGGCTTGATAGAGTTCATGCCTATGTGACATGAAATCCTAACACCTTATTGTTGGCTTTCCAGGCGGTATGCGAAGGAGATTATTGAACTGAGGCAGGAGTTGGCTCTCAAGGATGCTCTTAGTGGTCACACTAGGATCTCGTATGATGAATTGACGTAAGTTGTGCAACACAGTTAGGGTGCTGATTCCCAGGCTGTGGTTGCAAGTAACTATTTGCTACTCCTACAGTGATGTTTATAGGTCATATGCCTTGGTTGCAACCAGGCCATGCTTGTTCCCCTTCCAAAATGGAAGAATATCCAGCACTCTTGCAGAGAACCCCCCTGCAGCAGGAGTTTGGCAAGCATCTCTGAGGTTTACTAGGTGATGTGTGCCATTAACAGGTTACCATGATGAATGCTGTTCAAAGAGAAATAGATTCTTGTAATTAAAACAAGGATTCTTCACCAGCTTGATGTCAGTTGTGGACTAGAACATAAAGAGGTTCTGGTTCTGAGGAAGAACCTGTTGCTGATAACAGGGAGGAAGCAAAGACTGAGCTGAGAAATAAGATAGAGGCATTTATTACAGATGAAAAAGAACTTGACCAAATACCAGTTGAAAACTTCAGACAAGTTAGTCACTCATCCATTAAGTATCATGTAGTTGCTAAACAGGTATTTCAAGCACATCAAAGTGCTTGAAACTCTGTTCAAATAGTACATAGCTTCGCATACCATATTCAGGCAAACCCTTCTGCATTGTTTGTGAACACTTTTTCTGAGACCAGTTACAAGCCTTGGGTCTGGCAGTGACGAACTGACAATTTCATTCAAACCCAGAAATTACACCTGTGATGGATCCAGATCATGAGAGATTAGTTGATATGGAATGGAACATGACCATTTCTACATGGTGGATATATCTCTCCAGGTGAAGGAGTTGTTATGCCTCTTCAAAGAGGCTCATGTGTCCATTCGTACTCAGGTATTTTGCCCATCTCCTAAAGGAAATTCCAACCAAGCTCTTAACAATGCTAGCGGAATTAATAAGCTTAGAACTTTGGTATGCTTGGAGTTGGTTATGCAGTCTCACATCATGGAGAATCCTGATTGCTGTGGTATGCGGGGCTGCTTCTGTCCCATAACAAGTTGACCATCATTCCTCATGGGCAATCTATTGTGGGTAAAATTGACAATAGTCATTTCAGGTAGAAATATGCCTAAACTGATAGAGCATGTTCGATGAGTTTTTCTTCTTTTCTGAGTCTGGTTAGGGTTCTTTTCCTGTATGAATATATTGGACAAAAACTAGACTCCACTGTCTCTGCTACGAGCACAAAAGGTGAATTGATTCATTGGATAACTTGGGGAGGGACACAGCTGGAGAAGGTGCTTGCAGAATATGGACTTCTCCCCCCACCTGAAGAACCACCTCCTGAAGATTCTGGTGTTGGTGAGCTTGAGGGCCATGTAAGTCTATGCTTTCTCAAGCTGGCCTTCAATACATCATACTATCACAATAAGTTCAATTTCCATTCAACCTAGTACAGCTCATAGACCTCTTGAAAGGTTCCCACCTGTGATAGCTCATAGCAAACTGGAAATACAAGTTACAGAGCATAACATTTTCAATGACATACTGGCAAATTGATGTGTTCAAATCAGTGGTTCCATTGTTGTGCAGGGTTTCCATGTGGGCATAGCACCACTTGATGCGAGACCTGAGAGCCCAGCCAGCTCGGGTCAAATGAGTCCAGGAGCAAAGCGCTGTGGTGTCACCATGTTGACGTACAAAGAGAACAATGTACCAGAGGGTGTATGGGAATGCAGCAGTGACATCAGAAATGATGTAAGGTGTATACTTATGCTTTCTGTGCCTAATCATGCAAATTCATCTATTAAGGGCTCTTGCCAGAGCTTGGCAAGTTTTGACTTTTGTAGCGAGGATCCCAGATACTGCATCTCTGATTTGCTTGGTCTCCATGTCTTGTTGTTTATTTTTGCAGGCGTTTCTAGAATTTAAGAATGGTACAGAAGAAGGGCAGCAGCAAGAGGCCATAATCAAGAGCAAGGAGGGGGAGCTTCAGTAAGAATATCTTCTCTCATATAGGCTCCACAGAAATCATCTATTATGGATCAACCCTGACCTGATGGAGCAGTATGTACACCCCAGATTGTCCAAATACAAATAATCTCTGCCGTCTGTCATCAAGGAAAGGTTTTTTTCTTGTTTATCAATTCTGAACTGCAAATCAATCCTCCTGCATGCAGTTCCCATGACCTGACCAGGGCCATGTGAGGAACTTATTAAGGCATTCAGTAGCGTTCTTTATCATGCATTTTTCTCAGTTCAATTTTTTTTTTGTTGTGACTGCTGTGATAGGATAAAGAGGCGACATGCTCGTGACATTTGTGCAACTATAAATGAAGCCAAGAAAGAGATACAAGGGGTTAAGGTGAGCCTGACCACATAAAAATTACCCTCTTTCTGCTGCCTAGCATTCAGCCAATCCATGTTACGGGATGTTCATGTGTTCTACCTACACAACAACCCTGTTACATCTTCAGAGCTTTGTTCTGAGGACAAATAGCACAAGCATCCCTTCATGATTCTGCCAAATTTTTTATTTTCATGGCATATTGAACTTGAAACACTTCATGACACATATCTAATTGAAATGGTAAGCACAAACCTAGCTGTTTAAATCAAGAGTCTGTACATGCAACATGCTAAGCTTAGAGTTGCTGTGCAGAAGTTGATAAAAGAAGGAGGCATCATCAAGCCTGATGATTGTGCAGAACTGGAGAAGAGGGCCGGCCTCTTGACCAGGTTTGTTTTGATTAGGACACAATGCTTGAAATTTGCAACAACTCTCAATGTGCATCAGACCAATTTTTCTTCTATACATTGCTGGCATAACTTCTACCTCATTGGCATGCAATGAGATCTACTCTCCTTTATTTACAATTTGCTCCATTTGATGGTCATATCTTTATAACAGATAGTCCAGACAGAGAGTTCCATATGACAATCTTTGTGTTCATACCAAGTGATCCAATGTGCAATGCATGTGCCACTTCCTGATTCAATCACACTCCTATTGCAAGTTAGTTGCTTGAACAAGCCAGAGCTAATGCAGTGTGTCTATATTACAAAACTGAACAGAATGTATGGTGAGATGTCAATATGTTGTTGACAGGGCTGGATATATGTGGGTGTCAACAGGCTCAGGTCTCTAAAGTCTGCATATCATAAGGCCTACAATGAACTCAAGACAGTGAAAGTAGACCTTGAGGCTGTTCAACAAGAGGTACAAATACTAAGCTAAAAGAAGAAGTCTGTTAAAGCATCTTGGAATAACTAAATTCTCTGAATTCCTTGCCTGGCAAACTGGTAATAGCTGTACTAGTTTTGCAGATGTTTTGACAACACATTCTTGTTTGCTGGGATGTGCTTGTAGACCTTGTTTGTCCTAGACTTCAAGAGAAGAGAACTAAACAGAGGTGTTTGACCAGGTAAGGGATGGCAAGGAGATGTTGCTGGAGTCATTCTATGGGTGGTTTCACACCTTGGCCAAATACAGAGGCCAAGAAACAGAAGACTTCTTGGCATCTGTAGCTTAACCATTCCAAGTTCTTGCAGATACAAGGCAGGTATTCATTTTCAAGGAACTGCTGACCTAGTTCAAGGTTTGGCCATTAGAACCTCTATTTGTAGTACCCCAGCTTCTATTTTTGTTTTTTCAGCTTATGTTATCCTCAGAATGAACTGCATCAATGATTAGAGAAAAGACCGATCCTTATCCTCTTTGGTCCAAATGTTCTTGCAGTTTTCTTCTAAATTATAGTGTCCAATCTCTTCATATGGAGTGTCCAAGATGTTATTATATTGCAAGTACAAGAAAATGTCTCAGAATTTTGTCCAGCTCTCACTAACCTATCTTGTTCAATCATAGGAAAATATGCAGGTGCAGTTTCGATTTCATGGAAATTTTGGACACCTCCATGGTTCTAGACAACATCCTTCAGGTTGCACCTTCGCAACCTATTCCTGTAAAGGACAGGTGCTGTAGGTAGGTACATAAGAGAGTAAATGGCAGCTAGGCAAGCAGATGTAGCAGTTTCCACCTTTGCTAACCTATTCCTGTAAAGAATAGGTCCAGTGGGTTGTGCCTAGGATAGTTAGGTGGCTACAAGGTAAGCAGTTGTGTGTGGATGGTTGTGTTGATGGTTAATACAGAGGTAAAGGCTGATGGGTTGTTAGTAAGGTAGGTATTCTAAATCCCTCAAATTGTACAGAAAGTAAAGATTACTTGGGCCTGATTCATTGATTGAAAGGCATGTCTATTATTGCATTTGTGTATAAAAAATACAGGAGTCATTGTAACTTGGGAGACAAGGCTAATCAGTATCCCTCTGCTGCTTACCAAGTGCACGACAAAGTATGAAGGATACCCCTCTTGCATAAGTTTTTCAGTTGTTCCAAGGTCACAATTCTTGTAAAAGCATGTGGCAGCAGAATCATCAAGACAAAGGCCACCTTTCCATTGATAATGAGACAAGGAACAGGCCTGAGATGATACCTGAGAGACCAAGCACCATTCCAGCAATAAGAAAATAATCCAGCTTTCCCAGTTTCATACCTATGCTTCTACCCTGCCATGTTGAATGACTGAGCTTTTGCACCTCTGTTCCATCATGCATCCCATCACTGCCCAGATACTCAGTTCCATTTGAAAGGATTTGTGATTTATGCATCTCTGATGATCCATGCTTCTCTAGTGTGCTGTACTTATGGAGCCCCTCACTTATGGCAGTGCTAGATACACTGTGAACTTGAGAACTACTGCTTCTCGTTTTGTCAGCATCACAGTTCCCACAACGGTCTTCTGTGGTGCAGTTGGTATTCCCACTGTGAACTTGAGAGCTGCTGCTGCTGCTGGTTTTATCAGCACCACAGTTCCTGCAAACATCTTCTGTGGAGCAGTTGGTATTCCCATTGTGAGCACAGAAATCTGGTGCACTATTCAAACATGCAGTTGTTGCACAGCACTTTTCTTCAGATACCCCATTAATACCAGAGCAAGAACAAGGACCTCCCTCCTGATTTGGGCAGCGGTTTTCTGCATCTGAGTTGTCCCTCAAATCACTTTCACACTTTTGTGAAGGAGCATTTGAAGTTCCATTTAATCCTTTAGCAGGTTGAATAACAGGTCCCAGAACTTCACCCATGACCGACCATCTTCCCACAGATGTGACTTTGACATCAACACTGCTGCCCAAGAGGCCCATTGTGTCAGGAAGCAGAACTTGCACATACGACTTGGTGTGGCCAACCTGAAGAGAAAAGAAGCACACACATCCAGTGTCCATCAGAAAATTTCCCACTTACAATCTTGTCCACTCTAGCAGTCATACAGTCAAAAACAGACATCTTCATTTACATATCACTGCAATCAGCAAGATGTCAGTTTCACGTAAGAAGAGGGAGAAAAGAATGGGCCTTTCCTGGGCACAGTGCAACAATTAAGTGTACAACGCAGAGAGGTACAAGCTGGTTGAGAGTCTTACAAGATGAATGCCATCAGAAGCAGTGTCAGTAACCCAGACCCTCTCAACCCGGCCCTCCAGTTTCTCGTATGGTGTAAAAGATTCAAACAAGCTTGTCAGTTGACGGCTCCGATTCTTGACTTCCCCTGTTGGAACCTTTTTCATACGTGCTGCTGGCGTGCCTGCAAACTCTCAACACTTTCTTTTGTCACTACAAAGAAAACCCATTGTCTCTACCTGCACTTTCCGTCCAATGATTTCCAAATTTCATCTGGCCTTGACAATGCAACCAAAGGCAACACTATTCCTGCATACAGACCTGGTCGGGGGTAAAACTGTGATATGTGCAGTTCTGGGAACTTGTATTCCTGCACTAATGCAATGGTTTCTTCAAAATCCTCCACTGTCTCTCCTGCACCATTGAGAGCTTACTTCTCAGCTTACAAATTGACATAATAACTTTGAAGACCTTTGGTCAAAACACTGCATATTACTCAGGAGTTTACATACACACCAAAGAAACAGAGCAATAACATCTCATGTATGGAACACACACAGATGCTCACAAAGATCAACCTGGAAAGCCACAGATTATGTCAGTGGCAAGGTGCAAGCCTGGAACAAGGCGTGTCAAGGTGTCAGCCACTTGCTTGAATTCTGCTACTGTGTATTCTCTTTTCATAGCCTGCAACCATGAGTAATCCAAAAGAGAGAAACCTTCATCAAGATAAGCTCAGTAAGAGTGAGTACACTGTTTATATCTAGACTCTTCTTTAGTGGCAAAATAAAAGAAAGAAGGGTGGCACAGACTAATCAAGGACTACCACTCCCTCAGTGAAAGGAAAAAAGAAAAGTGCCATAGGGATAAATACCTGCAAAACCTTGTCACTGCCTGACTGAACAGGCACATGGAGAAAAGAGTAGACACAGGGATGAGCCAGTATGGATGCAATGCTCTCCAGATGTTGTAAGATATAGGGAGGATTTGTCATGCCAATGCGCAGCATGGTGCTTCGGTCTTGGGGCAGCACTGCTACAAGTTCCTTCAGCAGCGTTGGCAAGTCTGTTCCAATGTCTCGCCCTGCACACACCATCTTTCCCAGTCAGTTATTCACCAAAGATTGTCTCCATCCCTCCCACAAGCTCTGGTGACCTCAGCAGCTTTGTGAACAGATCTACTACAGGCATTGAGAAAAAAGTGTCTTCCTTGGGGAGGACTGAAGAAAAATTTAGCAGGAAGGAGCTCTGGGAGTACCATAAGCACCCGTGTCCTCACTGCTGAGCCAAATCTCTTTGACACCCTCTGCAATCACAGTCCTTACTCTGTCCACCTTTTAATCAATATCAAGCAATCAGAACTGCCACATTTCCAATTTGAAACCTCCATCTACAAGAGATTCTTAACCTTCATTGTCTACATTCAGAGAAAAAGGTCTCAACAAGAAAGCAAAAATTTGGATAAGAGTCTTTCTTTTGAGTGCAATCTAGAACTGGTGTCAAAATGAACAGATTGGCAACCCTGTTTAGAATGGGACAATGTCCATAAGCAAACAAAATGTCAAAGTGGAAACAACTCACCAATGACAATACAGGATAACTCCCCAGATGACCACGAGCATGCTTAGTCTTGCAGTATGTGCATGCACCAAGGCAGCCCACATTGATTGGTACTATTTCCACATACTTATTCTTTCTCACCTGCAACAACCATAACAAAGCAAATTTTATGCTGTTGAGTCAGCTGGATTTTATGTTAATGACAAGACACAGTTACAACCTTTTCTCCATGGCAAAGTTCAATTGATCTTGTTAAGTTTAAATTGTTTTAGGAGACCAATGCAGCAGCAAGTTTTGAGAAATTGCACAGTAATGTAGATTTAACAACAACAAAGGGTATCATGACATGCACCTTTGGCAAATCAAGAGAAGGCAGGGAACTGCGTTTTAGCAGTCGGACTTCATGACCCTTTAGAGTTTCCTCTACAACCTCAACTACTCGATCAATCTGTTGCACTCCAACTACACTGACACCCTCTAGATCCTTCAAATCTTTGCTTCCTTGTGGCACACAGCCTGCTATCACCAAAGGTTTCCCTGCATCCTTGCCTTTATGTATCAGTGTCTCCATTGCTGACTGACTTGGGTTCTTCACTGTGCACCTGTATACAGACTCGGGATCAAAAGATAAATCCTTCCTACTAACATTGACAAACAATGTGATATTGTCTTGAGAAGCTTCTTCACAAGGTGTCTAAGGTAGGCAGGCAAAAAATATTACAAGGAACTGATGCTAAGGCTCTTGTCATAATGAAGCATTTCACAATCAAACCTAAAAAAGGAGAACAGAGATCAATAATGTGAACAAATAAAGAACTAGTTTACAGGCCTGATTTGATTTGTTATCTACACTCCTATGAACCATTCAGTACATGCTCATGCAAGATGATATCTTTGGTGGATTGATGGAAGAGTGGAAGGAGAGTGGCTCTGGAGGCAGGGATGTGTAGAAACTCACGTATTAACAAGCCATAGGTCTGCAAGAGCAGGAATGTCTGTTAAGACATAGCCATATGCTGACAGTTGCCCTGCCATGTACTCGCTGTCACTCTGTTCACATTGGGATACAAAAGGAAGCAGGTCAAATTTTCCTTCTACTGCACTCCTCCCTCTGCTGCAGAAAGCTTGAAGAAAATCAATTCTGTTTTATGATCTATAGCCAAGAGACAAATGTATGGATTCCATAGATGCTTCCACTTGATGGTCTCTTTTAGTTCCTCGGTGATGACAGGCTTCTTCTTCTTCTTCTTCTCAACCAAAGCATCAGCAAATGCAGCACCTCTATCCACAGAAAAACCAAAAAAAGCTGAAACTAACAATGTGTATGAAACAAGATTATGCTGCATATCCAATGCTCTTCAATGCCCCTCTGTGTTATTGCAGTTGTTTAGGGCGTGGCAGGGGCTATGTGAGCATAGCTAGAATTGCCAACAAGGGCGAAACAAAAACTATTGCAGTGACAAGCATCTAGCACAGAATAACTCAATGAGGTGGAAAATGCGCACCAGATTGTGTGAACATCCAAAAGTCTTGACATAGATTGTCTGGCAAAACCACCACAACAACAAATCCTTCATATCAAAAAAGCAACCAAGCAAGCATACTTCCAGAACTCAAAACTGGCTAATCCGAAAAACCCAATGAACATCAAATTTCACAGTAGAACTCGGTCCATTCTGAAGAATCCCCAACAATCATAAATGATGATACTTCCTGAGGAACAAACAGACGTGGAATTCACAACATTGTGTGGGACTTTTACTTCAGCAAAACAGGAATGGAGTCCTCAAACCCTAACTAACCCTCCCTCACTGGAAAGAAAGAAAAACGGGAGCTTAGAAAAATTGGGGAAAAACCCACCTGAGTACCAGGAACAGAGACTCCGGAAACAGACAACGGAACATCAACGGCAGCAACAACCACCGAGTCACTCTTGGAATTGTGCAGGTTGGAGGAGGGTTTTCGTCGCTTCGGTTTGATGCTCACTGAGTTGTTACGCAATGCAGGCAAGTGTAAGCCGAGTGGGGAGTTGTCCAACTCCCCCACAACGTCTTCGATATCCTCCATCGCTTTTCCTCCTCCTCCTCCTCCTCCTCCTCGTCGCCTTCTCACAAACAACCTCTTCTTCTTGTTTGTGAGCTCACTGCGTACACTCAAAGCAAAACACCAGACATTTTATTTTTAATTTTTAGTTTGGTTTCTGTATCTCTCTACTTGCTTCGAATTCTGTTTTTCAATCCGTTTTCCTGTCGATTCTCTCATCAGAAATCGAGCGAAATCGAGTGAAATCCGCTCAGCGTCGTCGTCGTCGTCGTCGTCGCCACCGCCGAGAGAAGGATTCAGTAAACCGTTTTAGGGTTTCGATAGACGGCTAGGCGGGTAAGTATCTTGACCTGGTATACCCTCCGGATAAAAATCACAAGTAGGTGAATACAGTAGTAGTGTTGGCCGGTTATTTGAAATTTGAAAATTTTCACTTAGACACAGGGTATCAAAATAATCAGATTTTGGAAATTTGTTGGGACTCAACTGGTATCATTTTGTTAGAATGACCAATCAATATGGTTATCAATATTTTATTCTATTTTATGGTATATTTGAGGAAGAATTCTTTAGTGCGCATAAAGGGTTGGTTTTTGCAGGAATGTGTTTGAGAATCGCCAAATATAATGTCTAGGTCTCTTATTAAGTTAAAAACTCATCACTATACAAAACATGAACACCCAACCCTTGAACCAACACACTCCACACCTTGTTTTAAATAATAAACATAATGTTGATTGTCTTTGTCAAAACCCAAAACTTAAAACCAAGATGCAAAACAATCAATCGAATGTGAAATGTGCATTGGACCAACTTTGGCTTGGAATTATTGATTAGGGTTTTCTGTGTGAAAATGGTTTTACATGTCTACTACATCTTTGCATCAGAAAGAAACGAACCCTTATTTTGTCTTTGGTTCATCACAGGAGCTTGAGTTGGTTTGTGAAAAGGATGCTAACAATGGCATCAATTAAGTTGGAGAGGAAGTTTTGGAATGTGCTTGGTTGTTCTTTGTTTTTTTTGTGTGTGTGGATGTAGGAGTTTTTGGTGATGGAACATTATTTGCTACACAAGGGATAAGTGGTCGAAATTCAAAGAAACTAAGCATTGAATTCTTACACTATCCGTGGTGATTTTGTTTTGAGGATTAATGAGTGAAATAGTTAGAGATGTTTTGTGTGGAAAGGATGAATGCCCACAGTTTTGGTGAATTGTTAACCTTATGAACCTCTTGAATTGTGATTTTGTTGCGCAATCAAGGGAGGTGAAAAAGGATTTGTTAAGATAGAGTCCAAAATGGCTTTCAATCAAAAGGGATGACAAGCTCTAGGGGATCTAAAGGTTGGCCTGGGTATGTTTCAATTGATCCATGTTTGAGATATGTGAATATTTGAGTGTCATCGAGTACCTAAGTTATGGGAGCTCCAAACAAGTACTTGTAGTCTAAATGGAGATTTTGGGTATTTAGTTTGTTTGTATCAAGGCTTGATCTTGTTCTATCATCTTTTGTTAGGGACATTGTTGGGGATTAAAGATTGTCTAATCATGTTGTGGTGTTTGTTTGTCAAAGAAACATACTAAGAGAAGGTCATGATAACCAAACGAAAGGGGTCCAAAATGTTCTGATTCAATTGAAAGCCAAATAGTTAAGTAGTGTGTTAGTAATAGGCTCAAGAACATAAGGTTCAAGAGTTGGACTAAAGCATACATAGAAGTATTGTGCAAGGTTACATGTTTTTTATTAGTTTTGTGTTGTTGATCTTGATGGACAATGTGTGGATTGCAATAACCCTTGTTTTTTGGTTACACAACTTCCTAAAATTTAAGGAAAAAAAATCTTAACAAAAAATGTCAACACTCGATCATTGGAAATAGACAACCTAATTAACCATTAATACATCCAAATATTAAAGCTAACATCAACTAGAATTTTCTTTTTTCATGGTAATGTTATTAGGTTTAAAAAACTAAAATAGAATGTTCATCAAGATGCATATCCATCACTACAGCTTGTTGACATTGAAATAACCAATTGCATTTAACATGATATCATTCTCATCAGTGATACCCACCACTTTTGAAAAAAATCATTAATGGATTACACTTTTCACAAGTGATTTGCCCTTGTATCAACAAACCAATTCTTCATAATCATGACAAGCTTGTCTAGATTTTTAACTCCCAACCTATAATACCATAAGCTTGTCAACATTTCTAACTATTTTGAAAATTTGTTCAATTTCAATTTAAGACCCAAAATTCATGAAAATTTGTCATGCAACAAAAAAGATGTTAGAAAATCATATTTCATGGGACTTTTGTAGGTTAAAGGTAGTAGACAATCTTGAAGCTTCACATGTAGATGTTGGAATAAAGATAGTTCATTTTCCAACAACCCACGCAATGGAATCTCACTTGAAATCATTGCCCCAAAAATGGATTCATCATCAACCACTAGTGGTTTAATAGGGCCAACAATGCCAAGGTTTTGGAATTGAAAAATATCCCATTAATAGTGGCATCAAAGTCATGATGTCACATTCCACCACAATTTGTATGACTTTTGTTCTCCTTACAAATGCTTTCCACCACATTAAGAGATTTGAAATGCAAGTCCAACATTAGCACAAACATGTTGTGAGCCTTGCTAACACTATAGGTAAATGCAAATGACAAAAGTGGAACTAGGGCTACCCAAACTTTTGCCATCATTTGCATGCAAAATGTTCATAATTTAAACTCGAAATCCCCCTTCAAAAATTTGATGGAATTGATTTTTAATTGTTCAATTTGATTATGTATGCACATAATTATTGAAAGAACAACATTTAGGGCATCAAAGAATAACCAATAACCTTGGGTTTGATTGAAAATACATTGTTTCACAATAAGAAGCATAATTTTCATAATTGTTTTGTAAATTACCCATGTTTATGCATTTGGTACTTGGCCTTGTAACTTGAAATTTTCTTGCCTCCCATAACAAAGATTGATGGCATGTTCATATTTTAATGTGTTTTAGAAGTTATTCACATTGCTAGCAAATCTAATTTTCACCATGTTTTCGATTTCTAATGAGAAATGTTTACATCATGGCATGCCTTCTCCCATTCACTACATCCTTTGCTCAACTTTTTTGTCCACGTAATTATCTTTTACAAGGCAAATTATATGGCCTTCAAACTAACCTCATGAAAGCCCTTACAAACATTTGTATCATTACAAGCGTATTGTCATGTTTCGCTAAAAACATGGCAAAGATAAGATCCTTGCCAAAGAATTGTAAATGCAAAAGGAACAAATTTGATCACAAAGGTGAAAGTTCATGCAAGGGTGCACAAATTCTTACCTTCATCCTCCACATAGGTAATCAATTTGTCCGATAAATTATAAGATGAAAAAAACTCTTTGACTTATGCTACCATTGCAACTCCAACTGTATTAATAACTTTAAAAAGTCCCACTATCACATGGCAAGGTATTCATTATGAGTTGATGAAATTTTTCACAAGATCAAATGTGTCATGTTTACATCTAAACATTCATAAATCAAAAGAAATTGTTATTGTAACATGAAAATCCAAAGTTAGCATCACATATTTTACATATTTCACAAATGAACATTGTAGGTAAGTAATAAGTTCTAATGTTGACAAGCTTTTTAGTTACTCATAACTCAAGTTCTAAGGTATTTAAATCGTGAATTCACAATTTTGCAAAATTTGCTATGGGATTCAAATTTTGTAATCGACTTTTTGCTAAAATTGGAACTAAGGAACTGACACCAAAATTGGGTTTTTGTTTCATTTTAAAGAAGTTTGGATTCTTTAACTAGATAGAAACAACTTTCATGTAATGTAGAAAATGAAGCCATACATTTCTAGCAATTATCAATTTTAATTAGTTGTAAACAATGAACAAACCACTAGCTTTCACCTTGAGATTTGTGCATTAGTTGAACAAGAATAACATTAAACATATGTTTTAGTTTTTCAAATTTTGTATATAAAATAAATCAACTTGGACCCAATTTTGAATCAAATCAAGCTCCAAAATTTGAAGAATTCTTTAAAATCAAAGGTTATATATATCAAAACCATCAAAAGGTTTTATCAAACAAAGGGAAAAAACCAAAACCAAAATCAAAGGTCTTCTTAGAAATTAAAAAAACTAGACAACATTAGCAACTACATATATGTACCTTACCCATGGTAAACATCATAAGCAAATACATAATATATATCTTACTAGGTTGGGATTAAGTAAACCTTCTTTCAAGGAGCATACACCTAAATGAAACACAAATGTTGTTTGATGTTTTTCACAAACACAAATAATTGCATTGTGAAGCATTGAATAATTTCCCAGAAATAGTAAAGGTTGGCAACAATTTTTTTTAAGGAATATTTTAGACAATTTTTTACGTTCCTTAACAATTACAAATTCAAGAATTATATTGTAAACAATGCTTCACCCAATAACATTCGATAATAATCATTCAACCAATCCATCTTCAAGCAAGGTAACAAATTATTGATAAAAGAATCCTTCATTTTCTTTAACAATCACAAATGAAAGAACTCTATTGCAAAAATAACATTTGATAGCAATCTTTCAATCCTTCACCAAGCAAGGTTTGATAGCAAATCCTTTAAGCAATTCTTGAATTTCTTTAGTAAACACAAATGGGTTCAAAATGGATTAGTGAATATGTTGTGTACTTGTTTGATCACCATGTTTGAGCAAGTGTATTTTGTACTTTAAAAAGTTCATTATATGGTGTTGGAGACTTATCAATGTTAAATATCATCCAAGTTTGAAGTTAATTGTCTTATAACATAATCAATGCAATCAAAAAAAGAATATGATTAATTGAATGCTAAAGTTTCGAAATAAATTGTTGTGATTTTGCTAAAGGCTACAATTTTTTTGAACCACGATGGTATTTCATAGAGTAATCAATATTATGTGCACATTAACATTTATGGTGAATGATTATGCCATTTCTTTGTAATGGATAATGAGGTGTTACCAAAATAAGGTTCCCATTTTATGAAAGGAGACATCAAATTCTAATAATGCCTTTGTGCGAGGGCCTTACCACATGCAAAAACTTGTAAAAAATTTGTTTCCATAATTTACTGGCTAGGAGTTTAAACATCACATAAAGAAAAAAAGGTAGGACCTTACAAAACATTAAAAACTTAACTTGAAATGTAAGATGCCCTCCATTTTTAGGCAATAACATTGTTGTTGTTTTTAAGGTGTTGTCAAAATGCATTACAAAAATTCTAATAGCTCATTATGTTTAAGTGAAAAAACATACATAGGCTAGGTAATGTTGATGCAGTTCAACTTGACAAATGTCATGTGGATGGCAATTCATAATGTTCTTAACAAAAGAATTATGTTTCATCACCTTCCAAAGGGTAGAAGATCATGTTGAATAATCCTCCGAACTAAAAATTTACATATCATACCTATGATTGATAATCAACAAATTTTGTTAATTATTTCAAAAAATGGGTTGGGCAAGCCCAATTGGAACATCTTAGGATGTTGACAATCGTGTACAAGTATACAAGGGCTCGTTCATAGTTTGAGTTCATTGTGGTACATGAATGGTATGAAGCAATGTTGGCTAATTCTTAATTTTAAGAAGAATTATTGAATTTTTGGTTTATAATATTTTGTAAAATGGAAGAACTTTTATTTTTTTCCGGATCTAAGGAAATATATTTTCAAAACCTAAAACCCATTAATTTCATGGCCAGGTTCACTATTTTAAGCTATTGGTTCTTGGGCCAACAATTCTAAGCTTCATGAGACTCATTAGATCCAAGTTCAAGGCCAGATTGAGTTTTTGGATTATTTTAAAAAACCTATTGAAGTTGTGCATTTAAAGAGTAACTAGGTCAATTGGTCAAGTAAGAGTAGTTGTTCCATCATGGAAAAGTGAACAAGTGTGTTGGGATTCCAAGGCAAGGGATTGTACATAATTGTTAAGGAGTGAACCCTAAACCCTAAACCTAAACCCTAGAATTCAGACCTAGGACCCTAGAACGAAAAACCCTAAACCCTCTCTTAAACCTAAAACACTAGCCCCTACCTAACCCTATGACCTGGACCCTGTTAAAAAAAACCCTAAAAAACCACCCAAGTCTCATTCTCGGTGGATTTGGGTGCCATATTCCCTTGTTGTTCTTATGTTCCCTATAGTCATTTCATGGCATGTCGGAATCATTCACCAAAGAAGTAAACATAATGGAACAGGCTCATGGCTTGCCTATTATGCTGGGTGAGCCGCCCACCTCACGCTTCTGGAATCACCAAGGGCAGCTTACCCAACATAATCAGCATCTGCCTGGCCATTCCATCAGTATAGAATCTGCAATTTGATGCTCACAGACAAAATAGCAAGAATGATGAGCACACAGCTGCCAGTGATGCTCAGTTTACATATCAGAATCCCATTCCATTTGTTGCTCAATATGCAACTAGCTAGAATTGTCAGAATCTGTAATTTCCAACACTGGAAAACAACTGTCTTGTGGAATGGGACTAATTGCATAAAACCAAGCAAAGGAGAAGACACAGAAAGAGAGAGAGAGAGAGTTCTGTTGTGTACACCAAGATTTCAGCACATTCTGGAGATGTGCTGGATTAAGAAGGTCAAACAAGTCACCAGTGACAAACTAAGTGCTGGAAGTGAAGATGAAACTTTCTCTATCCTGGAAGAGGATAACTCTTTTACCCTGACATAATAGATAATATTGCTTGAAAGAGCAAGGAAGCAGAGAAACAAACTCATGTAACTCTTGTCCCACATGGAGAGATGCGGATCTCCCTTCTCTGAGCTCAAAGGTCAAGCCAAACATGTGCTTGAAAATCTTATGATCCATAGGAATTGCCACCGCTTTCATGATTGTTCTACAAACAAGCCACCCTGTTGCAAGGCTTTCTGCAGCAAAGCTCGTCTCCTCTCTTGCGCTGTAGTAAGTTTGCGCTGCTTACTGGTTTCCACTGACTTGGGCTGCTCAACAGTTGAGGGAAGATGGTTGCTGGTCCTGGTGTCAGTGTTCTCTTGCCTTGGCATGGTGTGGGAACCTGCCAACATGCAAATTGCATCAACTATCCAAAACAACAGCTTGAAATATACTTTGCTGCACAATCTAGACACGTCCTGAAGCTTTACAAACAAATCAAAGCTTCAAGGTGTCTATTCATGCATGTGGATTGTCTAAAACATGCATGAAGAATGATTTTCCAAGGAGACATTTTGCACTGTATCTCGAGTTTCCACATATCTGGAAGAGACAGAAAATGAAACTCCATCTTTGGAGGTTATGAAATTAGGGCACTACTCACAAACAAAGGTTGTAGCCTATGGCAAATAATCACCTTCGACCGGGAGTCTGTGATTTGTTTGATTATTAGTGGGGAGTTCATTCATGGGCTCCTCGTTGCTTGTAATAGCGGAGTCCAAGTATTCCATATCCATGTCGAACTTGGGCCCATTATCCCCACTCACGTCATCCACTAGCTTCATCAGTTTTGTCTGTGACCTGCACATCCATTGTTCCATATGACATGTGGAATCTACATGTATAAAGGTTTCAGATGCATAAGCATGGTGTATGATAAACAATGCATGACAAGAAGCACTGCCTATGTTCAATACAGTGCTCAGCAAATCATTCAACAGCTCAAAGAGTCCCTCAACACCACCCTGTAGCAACATTTCCAACACAAAGCAGAGATACAAGTTTTTAAAGCTGTACTTTTTCAGTTCTTCTTGAGCACGAAAGAATCCCTTGTACGCTTTCACAAACTTCTTTGTTCTGGAGGCCAACCTGCATTTATTTGCATCAAGTCTTCAGTTAGTCGTATTTTTTCCATTCAAGTAGTTTCTAGCTTGCAGTGACTGCATGCCCCCGCTTCTTATGTGAATTTTGGAGTTATGTTTCAAATCTTAGAAAGTGCATGTATACTTGTGTACAGGAGTCAACAATCTGATATACACTCCAATTGAAGCAAAAGTAGTTGGGTGTCAGTCCATTACTGGAGGTTTTAAGTATTCTTCAACAAATTGGAAAAACCTTGCTCTTGAGCATGTACAGTGTAAGCCCTTCTTCTATGGGAAGGCAAATGGAAAATAGGGAGAAGAAGTGTACCCTTTGCAAACATTGTGAGTGCTGGCTAACTGAGTTTCCAGCTGTGCAATTTTCTGAGACAGCTCTGTTGTCTCCGATACTTTTGTTTGAAGTGAGTGCTGCAAAAGAAAGGTTCCAAGCAGCAGGAGGAGCTGCATAAGATGCTACTCTTTGTGGACCAGAATATGGTGGTACAAGAAGTTTGGAATATTCTGGACATGGTGACACACATGCAGCAAAAGCACAAAGACTACATTGTTATGTTGCACAAATAGACACAAAATATCTTACTCTTGCAATTTCTTGTGCTGTTTTCTGTCAAGTTCAATGACAACAGCAGCAAGCACATATTTTGCAGGAGGTTGAGAGTGACAGCTGGCTTTTGTTCTTATGTAGTCATTGAAGAAGACAGTAATCTTTCAGCTTGTGTGGCACCCCTATATGTGGAGCATTTTTCCTCAGAACATCATGTCATTGCCACTTGAAAAGCAAGAAACATACCTCAAGTTTTGCTTTCTGGGCCAACAAAGTCTCATTGCTAGAATAAACGTCTTGCAGCTGCCAACCAAAAAGTTCACAATCAGCATGCTATACCTGCTGCAAACCTGCAAATTCTAGAAACTAAGAGAGTCTCGCTGCCTGAAGCATCATCCAGAGCTACTGCAAGATGACAAGTAGTATCCAATTCAAAATCTGAACAGTGACACTCAGTCTGTTTTGATTTCAACATACAAATGGGCTGTAAGCAAGAAACAGTGGGCCATTTTCTGTTCGGTTAGGCACTCCAAAAGCAAATTACGTGGGCTACTTGAAGACTGGCATCATAGCTTTTGTTTTATCTGGGCAAGCAATGGACATTAGTTCATGACAGCTGTACATGCCACCAAATGAAGAAAACATGGGCCTGGTATGAGAACTGCTGACCTGCTCCTCAACAGTGTCTTGAGAACTAGTGGAGATACTTCTTGATCGATCCTTGTCATTATCTTTATCAGCAACATCCTCTGCCCCATCAATTGGCCCTGAGACATCACTCAGATGGGGTTCTGTTGAATCTGGGTGTTTCTTGCTGTCCTTCCTGGTCCATTGACAACAGTATTTTCTCATTAGCACTAACCACTGGAATCGGTGAGCATCCTGCAATGCCTGCAAAGTCAGAAGTTACATGAAAATAGACTTTGTGCTGAATCTGAAGAAATTTGAAATAGTCAAACTGGACGCTGAGGAGCTGCCAGCTGCAACAACACCCACTGTATTTGACACACCTTTTGTATTCTGGGGACCTTTGGGGTGAAAGAGAACCACTTTGCCGACGCTTTGCCGGTGACTTTGATTGAGTTTGACCTGCCCTCCCACCATTTACAACCCACAGAAAAAGCCTCATCAATTGATGCACTCACTTTCTTGGCATCTCCATTTATGAGCTGACTTCTTGCAGCACAAAAAACTTGCTTTTAAGGGAGGAATTGGTATTCAGTGACCCCATAGAGGTAAAGCCTCCTATGGACAGAAAATGATTTTATAACAAGAAGAAAGCTGCGAAATCATAAGTTGCATTTCAACAAACAATAAAAGTGGTAAAAAGGTTCTGCAGTTTGCATATCTATGCATTGGAATGAATGAACTTACAACCAACAAATGTGAACCAAAAAATAAACTTTGGGAGAAGGCAGCATCTGTGCTAAGACAGTGAAGAATATCAACCTCTGTCATGTTGTGGAGATCTGTGATCATGGGGCCAGTTGTGCTCTCTTTCTTCCCTGGGAGGAGATCGACGCCAGTAAGTTGGGGAACGTCTCAAATCACCACCACCACTATCATAGCGACCTACAAATGCGAAAAAAACACAGCAACCAACACATTATTTGAGGAAAACAACTTGAATTTTTTTATGGAAGTTCCAACAAGACATCATGTTAAGGCCTAATTACAAGTGATAGATAGAGACACATAAGCTTACCATCCGCATGGTGGAATACAGAACTGAACTTAGGAATTGTGCACAAAACAGCCTCTTCTTGCCTTATGGTCCATGCCCATGGGGCTAATACATCTCCTTTAATCCTCAGTGTACTCAACAGGGTGGTAAACCATAAGTGTTGAAAAGTGACAACACTGATATTACCACAAGAAAAAGAGCGATTATTGTTGATATCATTCCCTTAAGATATGACAGCAATTCACAAGACCTTTGGTAAATTTGCATACGCCTGAAGTTAAAATCTCAGAATAAATCAATACTTGTGAAAAAAGTGGCCCTTGGTCCAGAATATATAAACTGCACAGAGTGTGAGCCTCTTCCCCTTCAAAATACAGGACTTCTATGTAGCGCCATATCTGCAAGTAAGGTCTTCAGAAATCATAAACCCCCTGTGCAGTTGGTTTCAACAATGGCCATGATTGTAAGTCAACTCTAGAGGTGACAGACTTGCGTTACCAAGCCAGCCAGGCTTTGAAGATGCATGCGAAGCATGATGGTAAGTGAAAATTGTTTGCAACACCAAGCTATGTGAAGTATAGTTATAGACTCTGACCCAGTTGTATGAATGTTTTCTAGTGCCATTAACTGTCACCTCCTCAAACTGGTTTCCAAAACAATGGATTTCATGCATGCACAGTCTAATGGAGGGAAAGAAAGAAAGCTCTCAAACTTTCTTTGCCAAACGTCATCTATGATCTGGTTCGAGAAAAGCAGAATGACCCCCCAGCCCAATTGTTGCTACAAGGGTTTTTTAGATTAACAAATTTGGGTGAGAAGCATGCATGACCTACCTGTACTGATTAGAGAGTAGTGACTGAGCTTTTATGCAGGAGTGGGTCCACCTTCAAACAAGTGCAAAGAAAATCACACAAGGGCAGAGCAGTAGATGCCATACTCACTACAAACTCACATTTAAAACAGAAAGTAGCAGAGAGCATCAAGCTGTTACAATTGTGGTCTCGATCACCAGGTGGGACAGGGGTGGGGTCAAGAAGAAAGAAATGTGAGGAGGCAGCTCAGGAGCCTCACCAGGTAACTTGCGGAGTTCAGATTCTCCATGAGCGAAAGAGCAGCTCTGACGAGGACAATACCCTCGTTGCATGTAGAGGGAGCACATTTTTGTCTTGTACAAATCTGGTGCGTACGGCATGGTGTCCTGCCTCTTCTATACAACTAGGGTCTTTCTTCAGAGAGAAAACAAACCCCCTTTGACTTTCTGGTACAAATGGAATAGGTGGATGAGAGTTGTGGTAAATCCAAAAAACCTTCTTCCTTTTGATGGCTTAAGAGCTGACACTGTTAAGCTTCCAAGGGACTATCTGAATACTCCTTACAACCTCATCAGTGGCCATAGAATACATTGATCTGGTGCCAAATGCCTGGTACTGATAGAATCATGGACTGTTGCTGTTGAGCATCCATCCTGTTGCTGAAAGTTCAGGGTTTAGGTTGGCCTGTAGACTTCCTTTGCTGCCTGAAACAGCAATTTGATCAGACAACATGAAAAGTCTTTCCTGCAACCCTCATGCCATGCCATCACAGCAAACTGAAGAAACTCGGACAGAAAATCAAATATGTTTTTTCCCAATCTCTACACACGAGAGTTTGTGACCTCTCTGATTTGCAAAATCTTCTATGAGAAAAAAATTTCCAAGCTGGAATAAACGTCATGTCAATAACACATGCAATGACAAAGCTAGAAACAAGCAAAACAGTCCGCTGCTCAGAGAAAGCATCTCACAAACAACAAAAGGAAAACCCCGAATATAATTGCACAAACGCCACTACCTCGTAGCAGAAACAGAGAAAATTCACCACTTGCAATGAAAGCCGCAAAGCAAGAAAACCGCAACAGCTTCACTGTTCCAAACTCCAAACTGTCGGTAAAAGAATCAATGGATATTTGTATATATATATATATATACGAAGTCGCAAAACGCGAGGAGTATTTCCTCATCATCTTAAGAAATGAATGCAGATTATCTCCTCTACTAAGAAGGAAAACATCAGGGAAAAAAAAAACCGACAGCCAAAGAGAGAGGAAAAATACACACACGCAGAGTCTTCACATCCTCTCAGCTAAAGTTGCTGACATCATAATGAGCCGGAGGAAAAAATTCTTCTCTTAAGAAAACACAAGAGCAAAAGAAAAAGAGACTTTTGAGACAGAAAAAACAACATACCGGACACATATAGTTCTGGATTTTTGCCCCCGCGAGCTCCAAAAAGCTCGGATTTGCAACACAGAACGGTCGCGCTCTCTGCCTCTCTCTCTCTCTCTCTCTCTCGCTGCGTCCTCGTCTCCACTCCGCGACTTTGGAGTCTTTTGGGCTGTCACCCAGGTGCTAAAAGTGAGGGGACGTTTCAGCTGGGCACTAAAGACTTTGGGTTCTCATCCAGGTGTTGAAAAGCGAGGTGACTTCTCAGGTGGGAACGCTCGCCGGATCTAGTCTTTGGGTTCTCATCCAGGTGTTGAAAAGTGAGGTGACTTTTCAGGTGGGAACACTCACTGGATCTTGTCTTTGGGTTCTCATCCAGGTGTTAAAAAGTGAGGTGACTTTTCAGCTGGGAACACTCACTCTTCTAGTCTTCGGGTTTTCATCCAGGTGCTAAAAAAGTGAGGTGCCGTTTCAGCTGGGAACGATAGATGCAGTCTTTGGGTCCCCAATCCAGGTGCCGAAAGGGTGAGAACCTGAAATTAGTTCAGGGAGGGGGACGAGAGAGCTCTCTCTCTCTCTCTCTCTCTTTTTTACCAGCGTCGTTCAGACCCGGCTCATACCCGTGGGTAGAACATATACCCAAGAAAGAGGGTTCAAGTTTTTGGTCCTATCATGTTCTCAATAATGTTCCCTAAGTTCCCAATGGGTTTCCTAAGTTTCTTAATACGTTACCCAAAGGTGTTCCCAATAGCACTCACTTTATCCCATTTCCTTTGCCCAAAGGAGGCACCCCATCCCCAAGTTTCAGCTTATTTTTTTGGGGTGATTGGCCAATAATAACAAGGGGTGTGTTACACCATGGCCTTGCCATTTACATTAAAAAGTATCTTAAGGCCTAAATAAATAAATAAATAATGAAAACTCAAATATTTCACTATGCAAAAATATATATAATCTTCAGAAAAAAAATACTTTAAAAGAAACCAAAAATAAATCCTTCAAGATATTATTAGAACTCTATAATAACTAATCTCAAGTTTCAACACAAGCCAAAAATATCATGTTTCAAAAATCCTCATATAATAAAAAAAATAGACCTATTATTATTATTATCATTATTATTACCTAGGAGGGGCCAAAATCCCTTAAGCTAACTATACTCTATAATGAATCTAAACACAATTTTAGAACATTCATTTCTACAAATGAAATATTCCCAAATATCCACTATTTTCCTTCACAATATTTTTTTTTGATTTGGAAGAAATAATTTTTTGAAAAAATTTCAACATTATTTTTGAAAATAATATATAATTAGTGTCGAATTGGCCAAGGTACTAGGGTATCATATATTGTAAAGGACGTCGGGATGAGAAATGAAGCTTCCCCTGAATCCATCCCATCGTCCATCTGTCTCGTATATATATATATATATATACCGGCGTTAAAGTTTCAAAGAAACTCGAATCAAAGGTTATAGAAAAAAAATCTAGTAGCCGGCCAACAATATTGGTGACCTTCTAGACCTCTCGGTGGCTCAACTATATTTCTTTGTCGGTCATGGTTTTCGAATCCCCATGACCTCCGGGTTTTTTTATTCGTGTGTGTGTGTGCGCGCACGCACCAAACACAATTTATTGCAATCGGGTCAAGTTATACCCTTAAATACCCGTTCATACCCTTTTCCTTTAGCCTTACAACCATCAAAATAGTCCCATCATTGTTGATCCTTGTTCTCGAGTGACGAAAGACGTGCGATTGCTTTTGGCCTTTCAAATCCGGAGGAGGAGGAGGAGGTTGGCCGCCTTCAAAAGTGTCGTCTTTTTTATATCGTGCATAATGTGTGAATGGATCCGATTGAAATTCAATATTAATTTAATATGATTTTTCAAAACAAAATATAATATTTCTCTATTTTATCTCTTCTTCTTTTTATCATGATTGGGGATTTTTTATTTTTTATTTTTCAACTTTGTAAGGTCAAAAAGTTGGAGAATCTTTCCTTAAAAAATGGCAAAAATTTAGTCCAATTTACATTGGAAAAACACAATTGTCCAAAATTTTCTCCCAAAAAAATCAGCAAGTTGCAGAAATTCCCGGGTATATATATATATATATTATTTATTTATTTATTTATATTTATGATGGGCCAAATTAAAATTTTTCAATAATTTTTAAAAATTGGTGGCTAAAAAGGAAAAAAATGGGGAAGGGGGGAAGGGCTAGGTGGTGAACTTGCATGTGTGACGATTCATTGACAACATATAAATGGATTTTTTAAATTATTCATATAGTTTCGGAGAAATGTTCAGGGTTTAGGGTTTCATCCAATATTATAATTTTTTTGTTGAATATTCAGACAAATTTGTGGAATATTTTAGACAATCATCCATTTTGCGAGAAATCATCTATCTATGAAGCAAGGTAGTTTGTTTTGTTTATCGCGCTGAGATCTCCCAAACCAAACCATGACGCTTCATGCCACGCTCTTGGTATCGTTGAAAAGCTCTCGATGAGTAAGGGTGCATCAACTTGTTAATTAATATTAAGTGTTTTAAAATGTTTTTGGTCAAGGTTTTTTTTCTGGTGGGAACATGAGTTATACTCGGGAACAAGCCCTAGTAGAAGCCCGTACCACCCAATGGGCCCATTTCATAGTACATAATTTTTTGCATTTCATAGTATGGCATGTTCCATATTTTAGGGTCAAATAATTATTTTATTTAAAGATTCTATGTTGAAATAAAGAAGATCTCCTGCAGATATGTTTTACTCCTTGAGAGTGCAAAGGATCTCGCATGCACTTACAGACATGATAGAGTTATCGGTAAAGTCCCGCAATTAGTTTTGGCAACAATAGGACATCATCAAACATGTAATTGAGAATTAAGATTTTACATAGTGAAATAACTCGGACCCAAACTAGTTTTTCCACCAATTTTGGTAGTAAACTGAGTTTCATCCTGTCTTCACTTTTTCCTTGAGCGCCTCCATTGCTGCTACATATATTTTCACTTGCTCCTACAAGTACAACTACTATAATTACTCTCGAACTTTGTGCATGAACTGCTGAGTTTCAGCATTTCGTACTGGGATTTCATAAAATTTCCTTACTTTGCGGATACCACTGAAAGAGGGGATAAGGGGGGGGTGAAAGCAGGGTTTACAACATGTAAAAAATCTTTGAACTTCGTACATTTTAAGCTTTTGCGATGGACTTTAGTTTCATAAAGTTCTTGCTCTCTCTTCTCAGCAAAAAGATACTTTGGCCCTCCGCACTTTCTCATGTACAAATGTACGACCTCGTTATCTAAATTGTTGCCATAGAAAGAGAAAATATGAGAAAAATTCACAATGAGAAAAATATGAGCTTTATATATATATTACAAAGGTTTGACAATGTTGAACTAATACAAAGTAATTTATTATTTAATTTCTAGACTACACTAATATGTTTATCTAAGGATTAAAACCATTTTCTTTCATTGTCTTACAATTTCATGTTTAGGGTTTCATGTAATAGTATCCTTCACCTTCAAACATATTTTTGACCTATCTATTAGCCTAGGTCAAAAATGGTGGTGAGAAACAAATGTAGAAATAAAAATTATGCTCAACAAACAAACATGGATTCAAGAGACCCATGGTTTTTTTTTTTTTTTGTTTTGAAGAGGTTTGGTGAGAGGTTCTTTGGATTATTTGGTTTTCTATTGCTTCCAATGTTTTCCCCCAAGATGTTCTAAATATCACCACACTTTTATCCCATATGCTTTGCCCAAAGATCTCCCCCAAAATTCTCGCTTTTCATATATAATAGGTGGGCCAAAGAGGATGCACTTCATCTTCCAACAAAAGCTTCTATTTTGGGTTGTCTTCAAAGTTTTTCTTTTTATTTTTGTGATGGACCGAATAAAATGGTTCAATGCAAAAACAAAAGGTTGAACTTGGGATGCACCCCCTTAGAAAGTGTGAAGTCCTAAATCAAAAGCAAGGATGAGGATGAGCAAAATTCCTCCTAGTCCCAACTCCTTTGCTTTAAGTCATTATCCACTTGGAATTGGAACTAGAGTTTTTTCAAAACTTTGATCTAGTTATGGTTTTGACCCACTTAGGAACTAGACCTTAAGTTTAGTTCCAAAAAATAATCACATGGAATCAAGGTTGGTTCCACCTTTGGTTCCAAAACTAGGTTATAAACTTCGTTCTAATTCCTACCCAACTCTGAAAATTGGGCTTAATTTCGAGTGGGTTCCAACAATCCATGTACCCACCCAACATTTTTTTTTAATTTAATTGTAATCTTTGTGTCACATAATTATGCCCTCACCCTCAAGTTTTACCTTACTCTTGAATATCCCTCCTAAATGAAATGAAAGTTAGATCATTAGAGGAGCTGAAGGTTATTCATAATGGTCATTAGTTTAGTGTATTCATGATTTTTCATAATATTGTTAATTTAGTGATCTTATGCTCAGCAAACTAACAACATTATGAGGAATCATGAATCTAGCAAGTTTCAAAAGCAATCAAAACATATTCAATGCAAAAACCTTGAAATTTGGATTGTTATCTTTAACTATATAGTTGAAAAGGACGTTAGACAACAAGGCTTTGTTGTGGAGTGTCTTTAGAGTCAATGTTGTTGAACTCTAAATAATCAAGTGATGAATAGATTTTGATTGTCCATGGATGCTTCCACCATTCAAAGGACACAAAGACATATTGTCCAAAGTGGAATACAATTGGAACTCCATTCAAAGTTTCATACAAATGTGAGTGAAAAGAACATTTGGTCATCTAAAATGAAGATGGAGAATTTGGCTACAAAGAATTGATGTCAACATACCAAACATTGTTGGAACACGTTTGCTATTACACAACATTTGCACAATGATGGGGGACAAATTCAATGATGACTAGTTTAATGAAACCATTACTAAAATTTTTGATTTTTTATAACAATTTTTTTTTCTAGGATTCACAAAAAGAGAGGTTTACAATTGTAGGAAATTCATTACAAAATTCTTTAGGTTTTACGAAAGTTCCCAAGCAAAATTGGAGTTTATGAAACAAGAAAAAGGTAAAGCTTATGAAATAGTCATACAAGTTGGAACAAAGACTTCAATAGAACTAGTTGCTAGATGAAACAATATTGCAAAATCTTTGTGGGATTCCAAAAAGAAGACAATCTTGACTAAAAATTCCAACACACATGGATTTAGGTTAGCACTTCATCCATTCAATTATCTTTTGAGGTTATAATTTGTAAACCAATTTCTTCATGGTTTATTGCATTGACATGAATAAAGTCATTTTCAAATCATCATTTTTTAAAACATTGTCCATCATTTTTTCCTAAATTTTTTTCAACTCAATAAAACATTGTTGAAAAATGTTATTTTCCTTCTTTTTCTTTTCAAATGAGTTTTCCATGTTTGAATTGTTACTATTCTCACATTTCACTTTCATCTTTTTAAAAATGACATTTGGTTCAATGCCATCTAGATTATGTACATGATAAATAGTTCATTAATTCTATCATGCATGAATCCATCTACCAAGTCATGCTAATGTGGCATTTATCTAATTTGCTACTCCCAAAACTTGTTCATCGTTTTATCCTGATTGTGGTCACTATAAATGAGTCACCATTTCTTCCTACAAGCTTCATTATCCTTGTTGAATTTTGGACAAATGAAAAATAATTTGGCATGTACCTTGAACCATTTATCAAGTCTTATAAACAACAATTCCAACAACCTTTTATCCATAAAAACACAAAAACAATTTCAATTCAACATAATGGAAGAACCCTAAACTTATAGTAAGAAATTTGTTGAAATGCAATTGAAAGTGGAGTGACAAGGGAATTAATTACATACTTATGCATAATTAAAATTTTCACATTTAGCAAAACTTGAAACAAATCAGTAAACAAGAAGTGTTTCCACTACACACAAGATTGCCATTTACTTTGCTTCAAAGGTGAAGAAAATATGTCTTGAATTTCTACATTGATAGCAATAAGATTTAATGATCTTTCCATGGACTACCATTTATTTTTTCTTAAGTTTCATTTTTGAATCTTGTAAGGTTTTGTTTCAAACATTTTTTGTAGGGTGCCTTTTATTTTATTTTGGTGGAGCTTTTTCAACCATGCATTTTTGTGGAGTGAATGGGCATTTCCAAGTTTTAAAAAAAATTATGAAATCAATGGTGGAGGACGAGACATAAATGGCAAATGGTGAACACACAAAAAAGATGACAAGAAAGGACAAGACATATGGTGGAGTTTGAAATTGTTACTTGATGCCATTTTTTTTTAAAAGCAAAAGGTGGAATTGGTGCAATATCATTTGGAATTTGTGAAAGATCAATCCAAACCCTAAATTTTTTTGCATTTGATTCATGAAATACCATGGTCATATTTATAAAACTCATTACAAATCAATTATTTACAAAAAACAAAAAAAAATAGATTATCATAAAAAGGTTGTGTGCAAAATAATGTTAGGATTTGTAAAGAATAATGAAATGCTAAAAGTTGTCATGAAAGTGTGTAAGGAAGCAAAGGTGAAAAGAAAGGTGTTGTGAAGTGACATGCCTAAAAAGAAATCTATTTATTTATAAGAGGTGGAGAGAAATTTGTCTTTACACAAAGAGGTGAAGAGAAAACCATTAAAAATAGTTATGTATAGGAATGTGAAGAGAAAGCAACCCTATGCCTTAGCACCAAAGATTGAAAAAACAACACACAAGTTTTTTGAAAGTTCAAATTTCCAATATAAACTCCATGGAAGAATGAGATTTTAGGAAATTGTCATTTATGTTGCCATAAAAGATGACATTTCTCTTCCTTTCCTCCCATGTGGTAGATAGACAACTTTATAAACAAATAAGGTTGTGGGTTTCACTATTGTTTTGCATGTAAACATTCAATCATGAGCCACACTTGCCCCTTTAGGCCATTGTTTTTTTTTTTTTGAAGAATATTTTTGAAATCTTTTAAATAAATCTTTTTTAAAAACATTAAAAATGTTTTTAATGTTTTTAATGCTATATTTATATACTATATCTTCAACATCATTTATACTACCCTAAAATTTTGAAGAAATGTGTATCAATGTATTGAAAATAACATGTATACAAACTACTTCATTTGTAGTTTTCATTTGTTTTCTAAAATGTTAAATACAAAAAATTAAATAATGGTTTCAATTGCTTTGGTATTTTTTGCAAAATTGCACCTTACCCTCTTCTGTGGTAAGGCCCTAATATTGTTAATCAACCTTCAATTGAAAAAGAACCTCAATCCAACAACTAGTTTGTGTTTTGTCATTCTTGTGGATCATTCACAAATTTTTAGATAACCAAATGTGTCATGGGAACTTTTTGCTAAGAAATGTTGGGATTTACATGTGTTTAAATCATGGAGAAAATTACAAGCTTGACAATGCTATTAAAGTAGTTATCATATCATTTAAATGTAAAATTTACCATCCAACATGTTAACAACCCCTAAAATAAAGGTCATATGACCTATTAAATCCTTTGGGGGCATGTCTCTTAATCCCAAAGAACATAACCTTTGATTTACTATAGATGGACACTTGCATCAATATAAATAAGTCACAATGTGTTTTCTTCTCTCACATGAGGTGTCTTTTCTCAATGATTCTCTATGTTAATTGATTAAATCAATTATCATAATATTATAATAGAATAATCCTTTTACAACATGTGTCAAATAATTGTGAAATAATTTTTTTTACAAAAGATGAAGTAAGAGTTCCTTCATCTAAAGATTTTTTACAAGACCTAGAAATCATCATCAACAAAAGTTTTGGTTACAAATACTCAACCAAAATATAGCATTCTTTGAATAGGTTATTAAAAGTTTGAAAATGATTTATTCAATATAATATGAAGGAGCATTTATGTTATGTACATGTAAATACATCTTAAAAGGTTCTTGCTTTTATTATTTATCTAATGATATAATTTAAACATGGTTTCAATTCAAAATTGTTTCAAAAAAATTATACAATCGATAACATTATGAGTACTAATTACTTGTTTATGGAATATAAAAATGTAAATTTTCCTTATGTGATTTGAAGTTTGGAATTTATCAAGACTAACCTAGGTGTTGGTTGTCCCATTCTACAAGCAACATGCAAATGAAAAGAAGACAAAACATTAATTGACATAATTTTCCATTGTGGAAATCATCAAATCTCATGGGTACATATGTTACCAACATCTAAACAAATCTAGGATGAATGGGTGTAGTCATAATCCAATGAGCTAAAAAGGGCGTCAAACCGCAAAATAATCAAAATTGGCTAAATATTTATGTCTTTTCATTTAAAACCATGGCAATTATGGCAAGTTTTTTTTTTCTTCCATTCATATGGATGTCAAAGAATTCAAACCAAAAATCCATTGATGAAATTTCAAGTTTAAGTTTTGATTTATGATCTCTAAAAGTGAACATCAATGTGTTAAATAATAGTCAATTTTGCAAAGGATTATCAAAAGGATTTGTATAATAAAAACACATTTGATGAGGAAAAAATTAAGAAGATGAAGACCTATTAACCATATAAAAAAACACACTCATACCTTAAAATATGTGGAATTCTAAAACTTTAAAAATTCAAAGAACTTTCCAAAATTGATCCAAAATTTTAGAATTTCAAAAGTCCTTTACCACACATAAAGGGGGTAAAATGTACATGATGTGTTAAGATTTTTTTATTTTATTATATAAGAAAACATAAATAATAATAATAATAATAAAACTGATTTGAAATTATTGTCATTTTTAAAGATGAAACACTAAATTTACAAGGAATTATGACACTTTCAAAAATTCATATTTATTCAAAAATGATGAAGAAAAAAACATGTCATGTACTTGGACAATTATAGGCATTTATTATAACAAGTTGCAAATATTTTTAATCTTATTTTAATTCAAATTTTGATAGCTAACATCCTCCAAGAAATTATATGTTTCATTATGTTTTTGTTCTTAATCAAGCATTGACCTTTTATACCCAAAATAAGTTATTAAAAAAATTCCATGTGATTAGTCTTTTCAATCAAATTAATATATTCCCAATCACTTAGTTCTTTTAGAGAATCTACACAAAATAACAACCATTCCAACTAGTATTAATTTAGATGAAATGGGTTTAGGGTTTTCTACATGTAATTAAAATGGTCAAAAATGACATTTTTAGTTATAAATGATTAGTAAAACACACTAAAAGAAAAATTGAATTTTGTAACTAATGTTTACAACTAAATTTTATTTGAACTCAGTGTTGCTACGCATTACCCTAGTGACAATCTAGGTAGCATTGATCATCCTCTTGTTTGCATAATAGCCAAGTCACATTAACCCCAATTAATCATATTAAAATTATCTCTAAAGTCCATGTTGGTGGATATGGGGAAAGAGTAAGGTAGTTATAAAATGGAGGTCATTATTAGGAAAAGTGGGCGATAGTTATTCAAAAAATTAATAGGAAAAATAAATTGTTATTAAAAAAGAAATGAAATAGTTAAGCTTGAAAATGAGGTAGTTATTTTTGAAATTGTCTTTAGAATTGTCCATGGACAATCGTATGAAGGATTCCAAAAAATCCCCCATATCCCAATTTTAATTACTCGTCACTAGAATTATAAATACAATTAAGATCCCCCTAGTCACAAAAATCAAGTCACATGCAACCATAATTGCAAATGACAAGGGATATTGGATTCATGAAAGAAAAATCAACAATACACAAATTAATCCTTTGATTCCATTATATACATATTGTCACATGTAATTAAGATATGACTATTTTGGACGTTAATGAAGGCAAAGTGATGTACTACCACATGTCCCAAATTTTAATTATTTTAAATAAATTTTTTATTATAGTTTTCAAATAATCTAGGACATTTAATTTACATGTTTAAATGGTTTTTAATTGTGACACATGGTGCAATATGTATCAATAGACAACCACAATATTATTGTTAATAAAATTTTAATTATAAATTATAGAAAGACAATTTAGTCACAAATTATGTATTTAATGTAAAAAATTTAATAATTCACGTTAAAAATTATGTTTTAATAAAAATTATTAAGTAGAAATAATTTATAAAATAATTTATAATAATTAAATTAATTATTCTAATTACAATAAAATTATTAGAAAACTTTATGTAACAAAAATAATTTAACTATAAGAGATAAATAATTTAATTACTATAATATAATCCTTTCAATTACAATAATTATAGTAATTAATTTAATTATAATAAATTCAATATATTTTTAAAAATAATATTTATGATTTATGAATAGTTAATTTCAATTGTAAATTACCTAATTATTGTGATTAATGTATAATTTTTATGATTATAGTGATTTTGCAGTTTTTGTAGATTAATTATAGTATTTTGAGTGTAATTAGTATAATTACAAATATCACATGTACATTAATTATGTTTGATATATTTTAATATGCTCTAAATATGAACTACATATGATTTTAATACATTTTTTGTACATACCTGCATTATACACTTGTACAATGTTTTAATATGCCTCCAATACCCCTTTGAAAATTTTGAAATAGTTTTATTATTTCATAAAGTTGTGATTAATTTTGGTCACATTTGTAACTAATGGGACATATATGACCTTTCTTAGATGAAAACCAAATGAAAAGTCTTTTTTTGGAAAGATGAAAGAAACAATAGTTGCAAATAAATTACAACATAGTTACAAACATGACCAAAAACAACAAATAGTTGTGACAGTGACCAAAATAATTGCAAGTGACAATTCAATCACATTTAATCACAAATTTGTTGGTTACAAAAAACAAGATTTTTTCTAGTGAAAAGATAGTTTTCTTCTATTGTTTGTTGCTTTTGTGATTAGTAATGTGGTTCACCTGTGATTACACATGTGACATCTTGTTCAACTTGAATTACAACTATATATCATAGTTGCAAATGTACATTTGTTAATGACAATTAACTAATGCATGCAACATGTCATGTTAACTTACATGGCTTAGGACTAGGTAGCTCCTAGCTATCTTAAATACCCTTGGCAAGTCATAAATAGCCCCTAGGTACTTTAAGTAACCTAGGCAACCTTTAGGTAGGCCCCTAAGTATCCAAATTAGTTTAAGCAATCCCCAAGAAGCCCTTAAGTAACCTACATAGCCCACTAGGTAGGCCCATACATACCTTAGTTAGTCTAAACAACCCCTAGGTAGGCCCTTAGTTACATTAATTAGTTTAGACAACCTTTAGGTAGCCCTTAGGTAGCCTAAGTAATGTAAGCAACCGCTAAATAACCTAGATAGTTTTTAAATATGTCCTTAGGTAGCTTGAAAACACTTTCAATAATTGTTAAATACCCTAACACCCCCTAGGTAACCCATGTGTAGGCCCATGCATACCTTAGGTAGTTTATGTAGCTCCTATGTAACCTATGTAGCCTAAAAAACCTTTAAGTAGCCCCTAGATAGCCCCTTAAAATACACTTTAAGCAACCCCTTGGCACCCTTGATAACCTTTTAATAACCTAACAACCCCTAAGTAGCTTAGGTAGTCCTAGGTAGACCCCTAGGTATTTTAAATAGTCTAAACATCACAAGTGGGTAGTTTTTAAGAAACCTACACAACCTTTAGGTAGCCTTTAGAAATACCTTAAATAATTTAAGTAGCCCATTATTACCCCTTAAGTAGCTTAGGTAGCCTTTTAGGTAGGCCCCTTGATCCATAGGTAATTTAACTAGCCTTAGGTAGGCCAAACATGTTTTAAGTGCCCTACATAGTTTAAGCATGCCCTAAGTAACCCTTGGATACCTTAAGTAACCTACATAGCCCCTAGGTGGGCCTTTAGGTATGTACCTTAATTAATTTAGGTAGATTCTAAAAAGCCCTTAAGTAATCTAAGTAGCTTCAACAACCCTTAAGTACACCCATAGGTATCCTAGTTAACCTAAGCAATTTTTAGGTAGCTATAGAACCTTTAAATAACTTAGGTAGCTTAAGCATCCCCTTGGTAGCCCTTAGGCAGTTTAGCAACATTTAAGTAGTCCCTATGCTTAAGTAACTTTTAGGTAGCCTTTATGTAACCTAAGTAACATAGTCGATTCCTAGGTAGTCTACGCAACATTAGGTAAGCCCCTAAGTAGCCTACATAACGGAGGGTAGGTTGAATAGGTCACTTAGGGAGGTTAATAAAAATGTTTATTAATATGTGATTCCATTGCATATTACATTAAAAAAAAGTGGATGCAATGATAAGCACTTTGGCTTTCAATGTGAAGATGAAAGGATCAAATCCTTACTATTAGAACCTATTTACCCTAGTTTACACTAGGTAGTTTAAATGCCTACTATAAGTTGAGGTGTCTAGCTTAAGCCACATAGACTACATAGCCCATGTTTTTTAGACTAGGTAACCTAGGTTAGGTAGATAGGTTGTTTAACCTAAGGACCCTAGGCTAGCTACACTAAGTGGCCTAGTCTCGGCTAGCCTAGGTTGCCCATGTGGTGCCATTTGTTGAACTTGGAGCCATGTGTCAACATTTCAATGGTTAAAAAACGTAGTCATCCTCACATTTTAATTGTAAAACTAGTCTCAAGTGACCATGCGATGTAAGCATTTGTGATTGTAAATTTTTTTTTTGTTGTAAATGACCATGCCATGTTGGCTAGATGTTAGTTGGATGAAAAGTTTGTGTGAGTCATATCTTGATATGACTATTATTTCAACTAAGTGCCATGCCATGTCTTTTGCTACTAAGTTTTTATGTGACTTGTTGAAGATGACTAAAAGAATTTGTAGTTCACACGTGGTATTCACCATTGAAAAATAATCATTTACAATTGAAAAGACTAGTTGATAATTTGCAAGTTCCTTGTAGTGAAAAGATCTAGTTAATGAGATAATTGGTAATGAAGTACTGATCCACCTATTTAGTTTCATTACATCATTCCCCCAAGATTTCCAAAATACTTGGTATCTTGATTCATGAACTATTCAACATATGTCCCCCATTATTGTTTGTTTCACTAATTTCCAAACATTAGACCATCCTAAATAGATTTATATGGATGATGATGGCTAACGTAATGCAATTGGCATATACTTGGTTACTATCAAATTATGAACTAGTCATGTTGTCATTATTGATCATGTTCTTCATGTTTTTAAACTCACCAAAAACTTACTATTTGTAAGTCAAATTATTTCAAAAGGGACCAATGAAATAATGTTTTCTTATGGTCTATGTACCATTCACCCCACCATTCAAATTGGCCAACAAGTTGTTTTAAAATGCAAACAAGTTGGACAATTGTATCATATTGGTGTAGGTCTTTCCCCTCCTACTCAAGTTTTGTCAATAACAACTAATTCTAGTTCAACATGAATTAATCATTTACATCAATGCATGGAAAAATGAATATTAATTCATTATTACAAATGCAATAGTTAGGACTTTTGTAAGGCCTACCTAACCAAAAACTAGGTCTACTTGACCTTGTCCATATTGATGTCAATGGATGGATATCACCTCCCTCTTCATTCAAAGGTGTCAAATATTTTGTCCTTTTCATCAATGATTGTTTTCTTTAGTCCATTTTGTTTTTTGGTAACATAAATCTAACTTGTATTTTCAAAATTCAAGATATATTAAACTATGGTTAAAAACCTAGTTTCATGGAATTTTATTTTTTTTGTTACTATAATGGGGGCAATATATTTTTAATGAACTTTCATAATTTTGTGAGTCCCATGCAATTTTTAGATAATTTACAATCCAATACATTCAAAGTTAATAATGGAGTTTCTAAGCAGAAAATGCATATGTTTTTGGAAGCTACCCAAAGCATGTTGAAAGTGATATAACTTTCCAAAGATTTTTGGGTGAAGGCCATACCATGGTATGCTTCATTCAAAATTGGTCTTTTACATTTACATTGAACAAAACTACACTTGAATTGAAGTACGGTTCAAACTCGAACCCAATATTTCTCATCTTCGAATATTTTGGTATCCCAATTTTGCCCAAATATTTAATGAAAAAAGAACAAAGTTTAATTTCAAAATCTAAAAAATTACATATTTTTCAAGCATGGAAAATCCCTTAACATTAAAGGCTATAGGCTATTTGACCTTACAACAAATAAATTATCCTTTAAATAGGAAAGTCATTATTAAAAAAGATGCCATTTTTTTGCGTACGAAGGCCGACACATCAAAAGTTGAACCTAACCCTTTAAATGTGTCCATATTTGATGACCTTATGCCACCCCCTTCATGTTGCACCATTAGTTCATAGTCAAATACCAATTATTAATGTCATTCACCTAGAACTTCACCCCTTCTAGCTACTAATTCCCCAACACTACCCATGGAGGAACCTCCAAGATTTGTAATAAATCCCTTGTCCCAACATGTGGATATTTTGTTACATCACAACCCAAGTGGTACCCTTTTTATTCTATAACATAATTCCCTTCTTGGTCCATAATGAAAGGTAAAAGGAAAATGGATTTCTATTTGTTTTTGAGATGAAAGCTATGTTACGTTGAATGATTTCTATTCATAAACAAAATGCCATTTTCAAGATATTTTTCATCCATTTTTTGAATATTAAAATTTTTCAAACTTTATGTGTAACTTATTGTAAACTTAATGGAGGGCCCCATGATTTCACAATGAGACCTAAAGAGGTTTTGAATAGGGTTATTAATGTTTGTGTTTCAATTGTGACTATGACTACAAAGTGGAATTTGTTTTTGGCATACTTTACCATGTTTGGATGCAATGCCATTTTTGCTAATTTTAAAACACAACTCATAACACATGGCTTCATTCAAACTATTATAATAGAATATGAAGTAAATTTTTTCTTTGGGATGCACTTTGGAAGTTTAACATGCTTATTGCTAAAGCTATTAATAGTCCAATGGAAGTTGGTGTCAAATTTATTCAACTTGATATGCCTTTTACTCATATTGAACAAGTTGCTATGGCTTCTATTTGTTGTGCACAAGCCATTAGTAGTTCATTGTTTTTGGTAATTAATAGAAGGCTAGGTTTGGTAATCTTAATATTTGGTTCAATTCATGTCAAATATAGGAACCACACATTGGTTCAGTATCAAAAGAATATTGCAATACTTTAAAGCTCCTTTTACCATGGGTATCTTTTATGTTGATATTTGCACACTTGTATAATCCTTCATGGTTGGACATATTTTAATTGGATGAGTGACCTTGATACTTGATGTTCAACATTGGGATATGCATTTATACTTGATGGAGGTCCAAATTTTTAGCAACATTGGAAGCAATTTATAATTGTCTTTCCTCAAGTGAGATTGAATACATTGCCACAACCATTATCACAAATGAATATTAATGGCTTTGTCAACTCTGGAATGATTATGGATTTCCTTAACAAGTTCTTAACATTTATTTTGTGATAATCAATCTACCATCAACTTAAGTGGAAATCCTTGTTTTCATACCTAGTTCAAACACATAGAATTTCCATATCATTCTTTTTGAAAAAAAATGAAGAATAACCAAATCACTTTGGTTTTCACCTCCATCAAAGACATGTGGGTGGATATATATACTAAAACCAAGTTAGCAAAATTCAAACATTATATGTGTTGTACATCTTTAAACTTTCCCCTCTCATTCTCTTATGGCAAGGGAAGATATATGATTATATTTTTGTTATCATATGTATTATTTACTTTCAAGTTTTGGACATATGGATGAAGGGGAAATATTGAGAAAATATCATCAAAGTGTATTGCAATAGTTATCATCTAATAGGTTAACAATCACCTTTAGGTCTCACACCTATTAAACCTCTAGGGGCATGATTCTTACTCCCCAAAAACATAACCTTTTCAATTTACTATAGATGGACATTTGCATCATTGTCCTAGGGTGACAATAAGTGATAAAATTTTACATGACTTACGTCAAACAAGGTATTGTTTGGGATACCACATTGAACATATGCAAGTGGAATGGCAAGAATGAAATTGGAGAAAACACCAATGCCACAACAAAATGTTATGTATGAAAAAATATTTCAAATGATTAAACAAAATTTTTATGCTAAAAATTTCCATAATTGATGGGCTAAAATGTGAATCAAGTTTTCAAATTTTTATAACAAAATCATTTTTTCCTAGGGTAAAAACACAGTCAAAGGAACCACCCAACTAAATGACACTCTTTAAAATTACATTTTTGTATGTTTGAAAGGTGACAAGGGAATGATAATAGTTTGGATCATCATAAAATTTTTTGGAATATTTTTCATTATTGTAAAGTTTACATGCTCAAAGCTTGACACAAATAAAAAATGTTTCTTCATGTTCAAAGCATTCAAACTTTGAGAATGGATAATCTTTATTTTTTTTAAAAGTCCTTTTTTCTACCAAATGTGCACCATTCCTTTAAAGATTTATAAATGAGGATTTTAATATTGATGATTAAAAGGGCAAAAGGACTTGAACTAATGAAAATTGTTTTTATAACCAATTTGAGCACATTTAGTTCAAACATGTTTTTGATCCTTAAAATTATGAATTTTGAAAATGTGGCCTTAACAAAAGTTGTTCATATTTATGTGATAGAAGGCATTAATGCATAATATATATGATATAAAATCAATTTGTAATCAAAACATGTTTATATCTAACATGCATTGTTAAATTAAGTATTCAAAATACAAATTTTAAAGTTATAAACCAACATAAAAATGACACATGTCATGTGTAGTCCTTGAAAAAAGACTTTTACTTTGGTGCCGTTGGCTCCTTTTATTATGTTTTCACTTCCCCATGTATAGGTTGTGTAAGATGTGAAAAATTTCGTTGTTTTTCAAAAAATGAAAATAATAATAAAAAATGGTTTTACCCTTTTTCAACCTTAGCCATGCTCCCATGTTCCTCCATGACATCATACTCTTCAAGATAGACATGGCTTGGTAATTTTAAAATCTAGTATGAAGAATTTGATAATGATGGTGCAATTTTCACTATTCCTTCCATTGTCAAAAATGTTAACACGTTTCAATTATGTGATTTTATTGCATGTTGAAAAAGCCTGCAAGATTTACAACATGTGGCATTGGGTGGATGGTTAGCAATTTAGAAAGAAAAAATACAAAAAAAATAGATAAATAAGTTGGAACAATAATAGACACAAAAACTTAATGTGATGTAACATTTCAAAAATAGTTTGCTACAATCTTACCAAGTTGTTAGTTACAAATCTAAAAAAATGATTTAACAACTAACATCCTTTCATGTCCTTCCACGTTCGATTACTAATTCATTGATTGATACTAGTTCACTTATGAAGCTACTAATTGAACTTATTGATATTAATTAAATCTATTAACAATTAATACCTCACATCTTTTAGTAGATATGTTACTTTTGATTTTTTCCATAATATTTAAGATAAACACATACTTAATATTAATGATATTTTAATTTTCAAAATAAACATAAATCTATTATAAAAATAATTAAATAATAATTTTTACCCAACAACCAATATATTGGGACCTTATATTTTTATTCACATTTTTTTATTTCAATTTAAAAAAAAAATTGATCAGTGACAAATACCATATATAATTTGCCAGGAATTTAAAGTTGAACAAGACTCAAAAATGTTTCAAGATTCTTGTTGAATTGAAATCAAAATTTTCTTTCAAGACTCAAACATTTTCAAGATCATCATTAGACTTGTCGAATGCAAGTCAAAAGTTTCAAACACTCAAATTTTTTCCAAGATATATTTTCTTGTCAAATTTGAGAAGACCCAAAAATTTTCTCAAAAATTCAGACGACAAAGATGATGATGATGATGATGACGATGATGATGAAGTGTCTTAAGTTATTCGCATAAATAAATTTGTGAAGCTGCGTAAATTTACATCACAATCTTAAATATAAATACGGGGCCCAGGCCTAAACCATGCTCCTTGAAAAATTGTACCTGGGCTTGAACTAAATCACTCAAATCCTCAGCACACTCCAGGAGTAGTATCCATCCATCCAGTCTAGTCTTTGTTGCAATGGTTTCTCTGCAACATCAAGAGCTTATAACATTGTGCACCTGAATCTTGAATGCAAGCCATACAGAGTAACTCAAGAGACTAGGTAGGTAATATTAGCCACTACTGGGTATCATGGGAAAAAACACTTATGTATAAGAATTTTGTTTTAGAAATGCAGAATTGGAGAAGAAAGATTTAGACTACTAGTGCGTTTGAAAATTTTTTCTAGTGCAGAATTGGGGAGTTCTTCTGTCAATATTTACAGTGAAAGTTTGGGCTTTTAATAACGAGCATCCTCATGGAAACCTGGTGAGTTTTCGTTGAAGGTCTGATATGGATCAATCCAGTCAGGGTCTGTTTTGATGGCGTTCCGCCAGCGTCTCAGAAATTCTTTCATTTCTATAACAGATCGCAATCGTACCTGATTTGCACAAAATCATTTTCCATCCACCAACCCAATGAGAAAAAAATTATAGATTTGATATATAGATATATATGCTTTCCTATTATAGCCCTTTGTTTGTTGCTCAAAGAACAAAATCCTCCCAAATTCTGAAAACCTGAATTCATATCCCAAAAGAAACACATTGACAAAAAAACCATGGTGGCAATATGGTACTCACCTGTTTGCGTAAATCGGGTGTCTGCAAGTTCACCACCCACCACCACAAAATATGAGAATAAGATTTGGCGTCCATGGTTAAATCTAAAGCGGATTATTTAGAGACGTCCTGAGCAGATTCACTGTAAAACCAGAAGTTTAGGAATGTGAACTAGAACTGTGCTCAGAACCAAACCGCTCAGATCTATGAAGTTCAGTATCAATATAGTGACAATAATAAATCTGGTACTAGAAGTAACATACCTTTGCACCCTGACCTCTCCGCGCCATTTCTCTGAGAGTTGTCTGATGTGCAAAAAATTGTCTTGTGTCAGTGTGCAGACTAAGAATAAGACTACAAGAGCAGGATCAAAAACCTCATCAACCTCTCCAACTTGCTAGAGCACTAGCTTAAAATACTTAGATGAGCTGAATACTTGGGAAAAATCAGGGTACAACAGGAACCAGCAGTGCGTTCTCAAGCATACTTAGGTAGTTCTCAACTGGTATTGATAGGTGGCTGATGGGGTAGATTGGGATGGGCTGTTCTCTCTTTGTTATCACTGGTTGGTTGTAGTGTTTTAGTTGTGTTTTAAACATGCACTAAAACATTATGGAGTGTAAGAACCGAGGGGATTTTGAAAAACAGAATGCCCGCCACACCTGTGAGTGCTTCATTTTTCAAAATACCCTATTTTATTTTTTCCATGATACCTTGTTCGCCAGATACCCCTTAGGTATCATCAAAAAAATTTAACATTTTAAAAATTGTTGATGGGCATTACTGGAATAGGGGCTCGTGCAAGGAAGAGTGAAAACACATTATACTGTGAGTGTACCCACCTATCCCAACATGACAATATGACAAGTCTGCAGGTGAATTGCATTTGGGAAGCTTTAGATTGTGTGCATGATGCATGAAATGTATGCAGCATCCATCCACAAGCAAGCGCAACCATTGTTTGAACTTTGAACTGATGATCATAGTGGGGAAAGGTTTGGCTAACACATTGAACAAGTTAGGGAGGATGATTGTGCTTGAACATACCCTGTTGAAACGTGGGCCTCCAAGAGATGGGATGCCCTGATGCAGGATATATTCAGCATCGATAATTCCCACTTTTTGGCTCCGGATACCCTAGTGCCACAATCACACATGACAACCATTATAGCATTGAATGTGGATTTGTGGCATAAAAGGAAACTAGAGAGTGTTGTCACTCTTAGATGCATGATCAGCATCATGAGTTGATGCATAATGAAAGCATGAAATTTCTGTTTTTGTAAAACCCTAAACACTAAACCCTTTGGATCCAATTTTACAATGGAAGTCACTCACCTGGGCACAGTACCCAACCTTGAAGTCAATCCCCCAGCCATGAACCAGATCGTTCTGTTCGTTGCCACACCATATTGCAACAACACACAAACATAATAGGGTTGAGTGCAACAACAAAAGAAGATTCAGCTGTCAACCCCAGTCTACCACTTCAGCCTATCAATACATTTTCAGGACTAGTGGAAATGCTAGTGCAGTGTATACCTGGATCATATGCCAAGTACACCTCCATGCTGCCCTTGAGAAAACTGGTGCCATGACTTCAACCCATCTGCACAAGTGTCAGAGTTCAATCCATGCCCCTGACTTCAGGATAGTACTGAGCTTGTGGAAGAAATCTAGACCAAAAGCATGACACTTTGAACTCCTGAGATGTGCATGTGTATCTCACTCTTGAGGGATTTAATCTGAGGATGGTTCTAGTATCATTCAGACCAGGAAGGAATTGCAGTTGTGCAAGCACATGATCTGCATTGAATGAGAAGTTGAAAACACTCACCCTGTACAAGGAGGTCCATCCCTTTCCTTTGTACAGCCAGTTGTGCCCTGCGTCTTGAAAAATCTCCTACAGGTTTGCCATGACAGTAAAGAACCAACAAGTACAAGAGTCAGTCTTAGAGTATCTGCCAAACTTGCAAAGGTAGAAAACTTTGGCAGTAGACTAAGCGTGGTAAAGAAAGAAAATTTGCTTGAAGATTCATGGTGTTACATGATATTATTTACTTGTGAGATCTACTGTCAGGTTTGCGAATTGTGATCCCATGATGAATGTTAGATGCAGGGTCAAGTGCAGGCTGAGAAATCTCCATTCCATCCTCTTGCATGATCTGCACATATCTGGTGAACAATACAGAAAAGCAGACCCTGAGCTCGAGATATGAATTCCTTCTGGTCATGGCATCAACAAAATTTGATTTCTTCTCTAATATCAAGAGTGTCTCTCATTCATGAAGGATTTTATTTTTCTTTTCCCTTGGGTACTTACCTGGAAGCATTGAAGTTCTCAACTCCCAAGTCCTCATCCCAAAGAAATATGTAGTTGTACTGCTCCACAATGTCGGGATGCATGAACCGTTTTGCATACCACCTGCCAAGTTCTCCCCAACAAAACTTGTAGATTAATAAACCATACTTTTGTACCAGTTTTGCATACCACCTGCCAAGTTCTCCCCAACAAAACTTGTAGATTAATAAACCATACTTTTGTACCAGTTGTGCATTCATGATGAAATCCTTCAAATTAACTCATCCAAAATTTTACATGAAATCCTTCAAAAACACATAAAAAAGTTTACATGAAATCTTTCAAACCCATTGACAATTTTACAACCACCAACACAAAATACATGTACCAGCTTCAGAAGAACAAGAAGCACAGTACTGGAACACACAAATCAACAAGCTGGGGTCCAAAGCCAGGCAGTTTCTGGAGATGTACTACAGAGACAACAGGGTACAGTTCATAGACAAATCAACAAGCTGGGGAAAGAACCAGGCGCATCAGGTACATGCAGATTCATGAGATCTAAGTACTTGGTTTCTCACCATTTTGTTTGCCGCAATGCAACAATATGAATTGATTGGTTATACCATGGCAAATCATTCCATTGATCGGCTAAGCCATCATAGTGGAAGAGCATAATTGTGAAGTTGCTGAGAGGAAACTGAAATTCAACACAGAACAATACATAACAAAACCATCATCAGCAAATGTTCATGAGCCTGAAGCTCCAGTAAGCCAGGCAAATGCTCAGGAAGCTCCTGTAAGCTGGACTGTAACTGCTCAGAGCTCCAGAACTAATCTGGGTTGCTCAGGGAGCTTCAGTAAACTGGGGTTGTGGATTCAAGGGTTGCAGAAAAAAGGGGGAACAGTTTCAAGGGCTCCTGGAGATTGATGGTAACAAATTCTCAAGAACTTAGGTGCCTGGGAGGGAATGGAATGGATTCAAAACCTTTTGGACAATTCGATTGACTCCTTCCTTCTGCTTGATACCCACTGCCATAGCCAGCAAATTTTTGGGCATGTTTTTCTTGACCTGGCCAAATTCCAGAAACAAAAAATTGTTGTTCAAACAGACCTTGAGCTATACAATACAGTCCAACTTCCTGAAGGACTGGTCACAAAGTACTACACACACTTGCAGTGCCAGAGTTCAAATTGCTGTGAAGAAGAAGTTGTTCATCTGATCAAAACAAAGCCTCAGGGTTCTTGCAGGTGGCAGCTAGAAGATGGGTGGGTATGTGCAGGGTGCTTGCAGAAAAAGAATTATTTACCATGTCCTCATCTTCTGGAGTAAGAGATCTCATTTGCAAGTCTGAAGTACCCACAACAATTCCTTTTGGTAAGAGTTCTGCACTAGCAGCTTTGCTACAATATGCCCTTGTTACAGCACATTTCAAGGATGAGTTGCTAGTACTATTGATCTCGATTGTAGAACAATCCTGCCAGGAATGTCAGATCCACAAAACCCAAAACCAATTTCAGCAGCTGGTAATCGCAACAACAACAACAACAACAGGGAACTCAAAAAAATTCAGATTGCAGCAAAGAAGAAGAATTCATTACTTCTGCACTTCTCTAGAAAGGTACTCATCATTATCATCATCATCATCAGCAGCAGCAGCAGCAGCAGTGCTGCATGCTTGCCTGCTGCTGCTGCTATAACAAGTCTAAGGACATGTAATTTCCATTGGGCTGCTGTGATCCTAAATTCTGTAAGCTTTTTTCATCATCCATCAATCTCAGAAGTGATGTTGTAGTACCTGGAAAGTTGAAACAAATCTTTCCATCACTACAGTTGTCTGCAACCACCCAAAGAAAGCAAAACAAGAGGATGTATGTAAACAACATTGCAAGTCTGAGTCCAGTCCAGCAGCACTTCTTACAGTGCACCCAAGCTGCTGCTGCTGCTACTCCGATGATCAAAGAGGAACATAATTGAGGTCCAGACTTGTTCAGCTTGCAGATTGAATTCATTCATGCATGCATGCATGGGCATGACTACAGGATCTAGCAAAAGATGATCGACATCATCACTGCAATGCCACCACAAAAGGGAGGATTCTGTGAGCTGCTGGGTGCATTACCGTGGAAGAAGATGCAGCCTGTTCGTTGACGAAGACACTACTGAGGAAGAGAGTGAGTACTACGATGACTGTGGACAATGTCACCATTTTGGGTTGGCAGAAATATCTGGTCAATCTTCTTCCCAGCTGCACCTGCGATTGCTCATTGCTGATCTCCGTCGGCTGCAAAACCAAAACCATACCCAAACCCAAATCTCGATCAGAAGTCAAGTCACGATTTCTGCAAAACAAATCTAATATTCTAGAGCAACAAGCTCACTGGTACATACTACAACAGTTGGATCTCAGAATGATTTCGTCTTCAGATCCTTCAGATTCCTTCAACTTTGCAGCTCGATCGAGAGCTCTTAGATTCTAGATACAATATATGATCATCAATTCACATACAACAAGTTCCGTGACAGTAGGAGTTCCTGCAAATTTTCCCGATCTCAAGAAACTCTAGAGATCTCCAGAAAAAAAATTAGGAAAAAAACTCACAGAATCAGAACAGTTCAATGGCGATTGCAGAAGAAGTTTTCTGATCTCCATCATCGACATTCTATTGATTCCTGACTTTTGTTTTCTTCTTCACAGCTGTGCTGTGACCCAGCTTACAAACTCTAGTATCCTCCTCACAAAACTCTGCATCTCACAAGCAACTTCATCTCTGCAGCAAAACCAAAACCCAAACCAAAACCAAAACCAAAACCAAAACAGGACAATATACAAGGAAAACTCTGCAAGAGAAAGATGGTGGAAACCAATTTTATATTTCAATGTTTTGTTTTGTAATAAATTTTCACATTGTGAAACAAATAGAGGGGGTCATTGTATTTCCTCATTGTGAAACAAAACAAACAAACAAACCAACCATCCAGCCAACCAACCCATTTCATTTCATGAATGGGTTTGCATAAGGGGAAATTCATTCAAGCTTTTTCTTGATGGTCCCCACAAGGAATCCTACAAAAGTTTGTTGTGAATCACGACGATCCAACAACAACAACAACAACAGCAATAGTTGCAGCAGCTACGACTCGATAGCAAAACCGCAATCGAGAGACGGAAGGTTTCGAGTACAGAATCGTCATGATTTTTGTGACAATCGATCCACGACAAAGTGCGCGGGGGATCGAGCGAGCGAGCGAGCGAGCGAGAGGGGAAACGCTCCTCCTCGTCCTCGTCCTCGCGCGACCGACGGACGGACGGACGGACGACGGTCGCGACGGACGAAAGAACGTCGCTGGCGACAGTCCCACCGCACTGTACTGCGCACCACAAACGGTACGACTTACTATTTCCAGTTACTAGTTGACTACTATGATTGCCGCCGCATTTTATAAATAAATAAATATAAATAAATAAAATTAAAATGATGTAAATTACTACTATTAATTTTATTTTATAATTTAAGGTATACATTTGGAGGTACTCATATTTAGGTGTAATACGTATGTATTTGGGTTGTATTTAACCGTGTATTTATTATTTATTATTTTATTTTATTTGGCTTGGGCTAAAATAGGCAATACCAATGCATGTATATTAAGGAGGAATGTGCTTGATGAAAAATTTAGGGTTGACATTTAAAATAAGGAAAAATATGTATAAATGTATAAATTTATTTTTAAAATAAGAAAATAATTTTAAAATTTATAAAATTTTATAAAAAAATTATAAAAAGTTGGGCTTGGGTAATTAATAATAGGGAACCACTAATTAACCACCCATCTATTGGAAGAAGAGAGTGGATTAATTTAAAATCTTTTTTTTTTAAATACTAAAAATTAAAAGACTTGATTGAGTTTGAGCTATTATTGGCAAAACTGAATTTTTAGCAGAATTTTAGCCTGGTCCTGTCTGAATATACCTTGTTAGAATTTTTTAGGGTTAGAATTGTGATGGTTAAAAAAAGGGAGTATAATAATAATAATAACAATAACAATAATAATAATAATATAAAATTGATACATATAAAAATCAAGAGTAGAATGGATTTTTCTTGAAGAAAATGCACCCCAAAAAAATGGATTTAATTTTATTAATTTTTTTTTTCTTTTGGAAAATTTGTAGGAAGCAAAACACATTGGGGGGGGGGGAGTAAGGAGTGATATTCCAAATTCCTAAATTGGTAATATATTATTTTTACTTTTATTTTTATTTTTATTTTCTTGGCGTTTTCTTTTGTTTGGCTAAAATTAGACCCTTGTTTTGTTTTATGACCCTATTTTGAATAGGACAAAAAAAAAAAAAAAATTCCCCAATTTACAAAAAATTTTTAAAACCTAAATATTTTATGTAAATAAGATAAATTTCATTTCTAAAAATAATATATATTTTTTAATGTATGAGAATATTCAAAACTCACAACCAATTTGGTGACAAAGTCAAAAA
>Ga0116227_10001146_pt1 | contig 57590 bp, 47 predicted proteins | sample S1TSphgellanicum_FD_89693 | JGI IMG/M metagenome (GOLD analysis project Ga0116227, IMG submission 89693) | Host-associated microbial communities from peat moss isolated from Minnesota, USA - S1T2_Fb - Sphagnum magellanicum MG | ecosystem: Host-associated > Plants > Peat moss > Unclassified...
AAAGAGTCTTGGTTAAGGTACATGAAGTTCTCAAAATCTGGAAAATTAGGAACAAAAAGATCATCCACAAACCTACGAACCAAGGACAAACTATGAAGCACAATGGGACATGTGTTACTCTTCAAGAGACACTTAATGAAATCAAACTCATAGGTGAAGAGATAGAAATTAGCCAAATAGACCGCACAATTTGTACCCATGGTGATACCAATGCATTGTCTATAAACACCCTGACCAAAACAAAGAAACAAATTGTCTAATAAGAAATCCAGCCAAGAGATCAAACTGAAGCCTCTGCAACTTTGAAGCTATGAAGATTTTCAAACAAATTGATCTCTACTTTATTTTTCAGCCACAAAAACCTAAAGTTCAAAGCAGTTTTTTGAACCATCACAATAAGAAGAAAAGACATAGAATAACGGACAACAGGGGTAAACAAATGAGGACCAGAGAGTAAAAGAGTCCTTTTTACTGACTGGCAAACCTTGACTGGCATTGTCACAGAGTCAGATCAAGATAGTTCGTAATGCAAATGGTCTTCAGCACAGATGCCAATGGAGCTTAGTAGGTTCTCAACCAGAGTGACATCTCCTAATAGATACAACAAGCTCCATGAGGTTGGCCCTTTGTGCCAACACTGCTGTTTGGAGCATGTTAAACATCACAATTTGAAGTGTTCAATTACTGAACCCTAACCGTCCCAATCAGACTCAAGAGTACAAATGAAAAGGAGAAAAGAAAGTTATTCTGGAAAGAATCAAACTGATAGGGTCAAAGTGGGTGTGGAATTACCTCCATGGGGAGGTAATGAACGCTCCAAATCAGCAGCCATCTGGTCCAGTTGAGCTTCAACTTCATCAGCTGTGACTCTTGGATACCTGCAACCACTTGACCACAATCAGACCAGAAAACACTGCTTTTCCATTTCATGCTAGTTTCAAAGGAAAACTACAGAGCAAATGAAGCCTGAACAACTGTCTGATTCACCTTTGAAACCAAATCCTAAACATCTGAAGAGCCACAGGCACTGCTTTGCAAAGGATAGATTTTAGCACCAAATCGATCAACCCTACAGCACAGACCAGGATCTTCCAGCACCACACAGCAAGACCAATCTCTACATGTGATATCTGAACAGATATCAAAGCTTAAACCTTTTGATCTTATCAAAGCATAAAGGCAAGACCCTTTAATTACGTTAGGCTCGCAGATCGTATCTAGACTAAACGTGCAAATTTCACTTAGTTACAGACTGTCCATCTTTAGAATCACAGTTCTCATATACATGATTCCACTATCCCAAAATGTTATCAACCAAGACCATGTCCACAAAAGAGCTGAACAGAAGAATGGAAACATCCATGTTCCACATCAACAATGATTTCCCTTGAGTGCTTACAAACAACACACACAGCATAGAAGAACACTTACAAATGCTGGGCCACAAATACAGCTGCTCTGACCAGATTGATCTCCTCATCTGACTTTGACACTTCTTCCTCAAAACTTTTCAAAGCCCTCATTCGCCCCTACAGTCAGAAAGTCTGTCAGCCCCACAAAACTTTGCTGCTTGGGCAAGAAACCCTAGGAATCACCAAATGGTCACATCACAAACAAAGACACCCCCAAGTGCATGCTCCCCCATGCAACTACTTCGTAGGAAGCCATTCAAATGAGTGGCACACTTGCAAGAGCACACATGCACAAGAGATTCCTGACTTAGATCTAGGAAGAGTGAATTCTTTGTGTTACATATCCTAAAAAGAATCCCCGCATATGCAGCATTTGAACCAAACTTGTAAATTTTCCTTACAGCATTTCAACTTTAAGGTGTAAACCTAAGTACAGGACATCATAGAGAACTGGTCAAGAGCCACACTGCACAATCAAATTCCAACACTATTGAACACTATTGAGAGATCTCAAAGGAAAAAGAACGTCAAATATACCGTGTAGAGAAACAGTTCCGACTCCAGGCTGCCCAACTCTGCGGCGGCCTCCCGATTCAACCTCGATCCCGAGTTTGCAAGATCGAATGCATTTGCAGGTCCCGCAGCGCCAGAAGAAGAAACCGGCGTCTTCTTCTCTTTTCGTCCTTCCTTGGCTTCCCCGCCTGCCAGTTCATACCCGTCCCCTTCTGTTCCCTCCTCCGTTTTATCTCCATCTCCTCCTCCTCCTCCTCCTCCTCCTTTGTTCAACTCCTGCGAACTGCCTCGGCACTGGAACCGCGGAATCCTCTTCTTATTCTTCTTCTTCAGATCCCAACAACAAGAAGTGGAAGAAGACGAAGAAGGAAGCAAACCATAATGCTGCTGCAAACCAAGATTTGCCACACTCCTTCTCCTATCCCTACACCAATAACCTTCCAAATTCTCGAATGACAGATTCCTACACCCTATAGTTGATGACGAGGAAGGGCTCCCACCCGCAGCACAACTACCCCCGCCGCCGCCCCTTTGCAGTTGCAGCGACCACGTTTGTCCCCACTTGAGCTCCCCTCCAGATTCCACCTTCCACAACACCTCTAACTCGGTAAGCCCCGAAGTCGGCGCCCTAAAGCAACAACTAACCTGAGAAGGAGGAGGGGGAGGAGGAGCGCGCGAGTGTGTCGCCGGCAACGACAACCGCGCCAACAAAGTATTAGGCTGCTGCATTACGAGCGACGAGGAACCACTCGCGTTGTTGTGAGCTCGCTTTCTGACGGCCACTCCTTTCTCAGGCGCGAAAGCCGGAAGAACATGCGCCGAAATACTACTACAACTTGAGGCTTCCATTTGCACAATAATACCCATCCACCGCTTTTCCGCGCTCACAACTGTACTGCTCCTCGCCTTGTCCACCGCAATCAAAATCGCTAAAACGTCGCTATGAAATCGGAGATATTTTTGCACCACGCGAAATCGCGCACTCTCCTATGTTACCATCCTCCAGAAACAACAGCCCTACGGCTGCTGGCGTTCTTAGTCCGGTGCTGCCGCCGCCAGAAAACTCCCCACTCGCATCGCATCGCATCGCATCGATGCGCATCCTTCCGCGACGATGTGTGCGTTGCAAAAGGGGATTAGCCTTGTGCGCAAAGTGTGAACGAGACAAGCCGGCGATGCAAAACAGCGAGGCAAAGGAGTAGCCGAGTAAACAGCCAAAATCCAAATCTACGTACAAAATGTACGTAGAAAAAATAGATACGTATCTTAGCACTGATATACTATCACTCATACTATGAGTACGTACGTACAATGTATTTCTCCAAGTACCCTACGTAATGAACCGTATAGATGGAGGAATCTAACGGTCGTATCTTTTTTCTTGTAGTCTATTCTTCTGTTTATTCACGTCCTATGATTTTCGTATTCTCGATATACACGCATCCGGGAGTATGTACGTATTTTGCGAGGTTTCACGGGGTTCTTTTTTAGGGGGTAAACGAGTTATCTAAATTATCTTCATGCCAGCTGGAACCTCAACCGCACGGCCATCTGGCAGATTTGATTCAATCAGACGGTCCAGAATGGCTATTCTGCTGGTACTTAACGCTTGCTTTTTAGAGGCCATTTCTGCCACTTCTTTCTTACCAATTCTTACCACGCAGAGAAATCCTTGCCAGAAATTTCTTTTCATAATCAGTTTCTAAAGAGCATCCTTTTTCATAATTGGCATACAAACACTTCCAAATGAACTAACAAGAGTCATTTTAGGGTGATGTAAAGGCCTGTCCTGAAGCCAATTTTCGGTGACTCTTTTCGTTTCCTTTTACCTATTTTTCATTTGTTTGGGTTCTGTGGGACTTTGAAACTTTAGAGAATCTTTTTAAGACTGGTGGGTAACATTTGTGTGAGCTTTTTCCTCCTGTGCCCTCAAACAGAGGAACAGCCTCTAGTGCTGCCCTTTCCCCCACACTAAACACTGACCTCATGTACAAGGAAGAAGGAACATGCTTGAAGAAGCTTGCAGATTCCGAACAATGGTGGCAGAGATTTCCTTGGCTGTTTGCGGGACCTCCCCAAATGTAATTTCTTGGGCCAGTAAGACAGCAGGGCGTGTGTCGCTGACAAGGAACACCCACTGTTGATTTTGGTCGACATCATATGATGTGCTCCTCCGTGGGCAGAAAGATGCCTGGCTGTTAGAACATTATGCCTTGGACCTTCAGCTTTGCCCTTCACTTTTAGAGGGTAATGCCCAAACACCTATTGTAAAAACTTCAATAAATATTATAGTTGTAGTATTTGTGATGGGCCAGAGTGAACCAGCACCCATCTGTGCATCAGTTGGCTGTTTTATCAATACAATGGGTTGCATTTTTTCGTCTAGTTCCTGACCCTATGTTAACCTAACATCGTACCACAGTCAACCTTTTTGGGCTGCTGATTTTTGACCCTTTTTATTTTGTGAGTGTTTTTTTCCCAACTCTGGCCATACTACTCTCCAACGTAATCACCTAGTTCCCTAACCACTTTTGTAATTTAACTACATTGTTGACTTGCATCTAGGCTTTACCTATCAATATTTTATCTATTTTATCTATTTATCTACTTTATCTATTATCAATATGGTTAAGCCTTTACAAATTGGAAAAAACTTTAAATTTTTTTTGATTAAACCTACACCTTTTGACAAAACTTCCATCTCTTTATGTTTAAACCTTTACTTGTTGGCAAAAGTTCTATCTTTTCTTGGTTAAATTTTTCTCTTTTAAAAAAACTTATATATTTTTTGGAATTAATTTAAAAACTATTTTGTTAACAAAAAATTTGGCTAGCCTATTGACCTAACCATCTTATTGACATAATTACATTATTGATCTAACTTGTTTTTTATTTATGTACATACCTACTTGTTTAGCCACCAACCTACTTACATACTTATTTATTTACCCACCCCCCTCACCTACATAATTATCATTTACATTATGTTAATGTCTACCAATGTATGATATACAAAATATGAAGGTATTACACTAAATGAACTAACAACCATTTTAATCATATTTGATACCTTGATGTCAATAAATAGTAACCCTTAATGCGGGTATTGCACATTTGATTAACTTTTGTGATCCACACATAAGTATTACATATTTTGCTAATCATTGTTAAAAGTTAAAATAATTGAAATTTTAATCACAAAATACAATATTCACATATGAAAACAATGTCATTTCAAATACAATACACCTCAATAATTATTACATATTTTGTGACTAGAATGCTTTAATTTTTTTCTTTTTCTTATTTTAAATTATTTTCTTCTATTATTTATCACAATTAGTTTACTTCCTCTAAATTTTATTTTATTATTGTCATCATTTTTTTCATTGAACATACATATTTTATGCCCAACATGTGGGTATTACACAAACCATCCAAAAAATCAGCCAATATTTTATGCTTCAAATGTGGGTACTACAAAATCATTCTAACAAAACTAATGTTTATTTTGTGGCCCTTATACAAGTACTTCACATTGAACTTTATGTTTTTGAAATTATTTTAATGCGATGTTCACATTCAAAGTAAGTAAACATAATACAAATGTGAAATGACAATTGCAATAAAACAAAACTTGTATGTATTGATGCAAATATCACATCTATCAAAACTTTTTAAAATGACCAAAAAATGGGAAACATGAACTCCATGTCATTGTTTATGTTAAAGAAACCTAAATAAGATATGCATGTTACTTTCTAATTCCAAAAGGCACCTTTATAAACCTATTTTCACCAACCACCATGTCATGTGTTCATCGATAAGGTCTTGTTATTTTAACCACCTTAATAACATATGTTGATGAGTGCAAAGTTGATAGTGATACAATTGGAGTTGAATGACATTGGTTACAAATTGGTATTTCATAATTATTCAAAATCTACATGAAACACATGATACACATTAATATGTAAATTTGAAAAATATAAACCAAACCCGAAATAATTACATGGGTATAAACATATATAGACTACTAGAATTTATTTATTTTAATTGTTAAAAAAATTGAAAATAAGAAAAAAAAGAAATAGAAAAAAAAACGTCATCTTTTGGAATTTTGGAAACCAAAAAGAATGGAAAAATAGGGGGGGATATGTAGGACAAACATAATAAAAGAAAAAAATTCTTCTAACATTTAAAAAACAGGAAAACTAGAAAATTAACCCAAAATAACCCATTTTTCTTATTATTAAAGAAACAAAAAAAGGAAACAAATAAAAATGAAAAGGAAACAAAACTAGAATTATTCTTCTTGAATTCACAATTATAACTAAAAAAAAAATCTTCAAGAAAGAACAAAACAAAAAAGAAACTTCTTCTAGAATTTTTTTTTTAAAATAAAAACTATAAATGAGAAAAAAATTCTTTGTTTTCTTTTTTTTTCATTTCATCTTTTTTTTTAAAAATTCCATTTCCTTCTCTTTTATTCTTTTTTCTTCATTTCTTTCTTTCTTTTTCTTGCGTTTCCTTTTTGCTTCTACTTTCAAACCAAAACAAAAAAAAAACAAGGAAAAAGATAAAGGCATATTTTGTGTGATGTGTATAACTAATGATGATGCAACAAGAAATGGCAGCAAGTGCATTGATGAAAAAAAGAAAATGCTTGAAAAGGGAGAAGAAAAACAAAAAAGGAACAAAACGATGAAAAAGTTGTAACAATAGAAGAAAACAAAGAAACTAAACATGAAAAAAAAAAACTAAAGTAACAACAAAATGAAAAAAAAATCATAAGAAGAAAAATCTATAGCACAAACAAAAGAGAAGAAAAAATAATAATAACAATAGCATTAAAAAAAAATGATGAAAAAAAACTTACAGCAACAATGGAAAAGAAGAAGAAAGAAAGAACAAAATAGGAGAAGAAAAAAGAGGGAAAAAAGAAAGGGGAGAATTTTTTTGAAATTTTAGGGAAGGGTGGGCCAGTGAAAAGGAAAAAAAACCCACCTCAATGTTTGGTTTGGTTTAGGTTAAATGGTTTGGGTTCATCCCAAAATGACCAAAACAGTCTCATCCACAACTGGTGCATTGGTGGGTGCTGGTTCATTTAGGCCCTTGCAATGCAGCATTCTTAAGTGCAAGAATTCACAAGGCGTTTTGTTTTTTCATAAGAACATTGTTTTTTGAAATGCATTACTTTTTTCCCCTGATACCTAGCATGTACTGATCGGGTACCTACCAAATATCATAGGAAAAAGAATTTTAAAAATCAGCAAAAGTCCGTCCATTTTTCTGCTGTGCAATGTGCTCATGCTAGAGCAATCCTGAAATAACGAGCCTCTGAGACACAGGGATCATTATTTCAGGAATGCCCAAGGCCTGAGGTGTTCATCTTAAGGTTAGGGCTGATGACAAATTATGTCATTTTTTTAATCACTTATATGACATATTCTTTTGGTGATGATCATACATTCAAAATTGTGACCAAACTCTCAAGAGAACATTTTTTTTTTTAAAAAATTGTTGACTACACCACCACCCCAGACCAAGTATTGTCTGTCATGGTGGAATGATCTCACCCTTGCCCATTACATAGGGTGCATCACCTAGTTTGTCCTAACATGTTCATCTTGGGCTTATCTAACATAGTGAGTTCAGGCTTGACTGTTCCATAGTACCTAAAAAAAATTTACTGTAAAACGAATGAATTTTATAAATACAATTTCCATTTCAATCCATGAAACAAAAATCATGTTGGTTACTGAGATGTTATGTTTTGACCCATGGAGTTATGATTTCCTGAACAAAGAAATTATGATCCTGTGTTTCCGAAGGCAACTTTTCTTTCCCAACACTTGCCCATGAGACAAATTATCACTGTTGTCCAATCCTTTCCTTGGTCCCTATCCATTCCCATCCCTCCATCTATTCAACAGACTGCTAGTGTTGAGTGATTACCCAGTTTGGCTGGTTAGAAATCACCAATTTGATTAATCAAAATGGACTAATTTTTAGAATCGAAAGTAGAATTAAGTTTCAGAACTGGCTTCAGTTCTAGAATTGAAACCAAGCACAAACTTAATTCTGGAACTGGAATCAGAACTTCTGCTGGGGGGAAAGGGTAGTTCAAAATAGGCGTTAATCAACAATTAACTGATGATTTCAAACTCGGTTACATGAAACTAGGTCTAATTTTCAAAACCAAGACCAACATTTTTTGAAGAACCGGATCAGAACCAGCCTCAATGTTCCTTCTTTTTTTTTTCGAATTTAACGCATTCTAATTATTTTAAAGAATCATAACTAGAGATTTTTTTTGATAAAAGTCAAGAACCACCCAACACCACTTATTACTTACCTTACCATCATCCTACTACCCAACATAGAAAACATTGCAATGTTTCTTTATGTTAGGTAAAGCCCTTGACTCAAGGAATTACCAAGATGTGTGACCCCTCGGCTCCCACCTCGAGAAGGACCTTACTCTAATAATTCCTTCATCCTAAGACTTTTCCTTACACAAAAGGTACTTTTCAATGTTGTGTATGTAAATGTCAATGATTTATCCCTATAAATAATGTGTAAATCCCATGAATATCATGAATAACCCTCCAAGATATGGGCTTGACCTTACACTTACTTCTTAAGAGTGGGAGGCACAAGAGCCCTCCCCCTCCTAAAAATTGTGATCTACCAAGGTTTAGGTTCATGAAAACATTCAGCCATGTTTTATGATGGGTTAAACCCTAACATTACATATGCCCATAGTTGTTAATCTAGTCAATACAAAAGTGTTGCTGAATTTTTTTTGCCTAGTCTACCTTTTGTCATGTTTTTTTTCAACTTGTCATGTTTTGTACCCATAATTTTCCATGTTACAAGTACCAAGGGGCACCTAATATGGCAGGTAGAATGTGCCAAGGTTCTTGTAGCATGTTACATACCCTGTAACACTTGTAACATGCCCAAAACATGTCTAGAAATGCCAAGGTGAAAAAAATTGTGGCAAAGGGCAAACTAAGGGAAAAAGAATTGTAGCAATTCTCTTGTATTGATTGCATTAACAACTATAAGCACATGTAATATTAGGTGGTAAAGCCCATAGGTAGGGAACATTCTCAAAATGCAACATTGAACTCAGCTACCTCTCAATAGTAGGCCCTTTAATTTTGGAATGTTGCCTCCCAAGTTCTTTACTTGACTAATATGTAACACCTTTCATATAATATAGTGGCATGTCTTGAATATAGATCAAATTTGATAAGTTGAAGATTTTGGAAGGTGATTTGCCAACATACAACATGAAGAACAAAGGAAAGTCTTGCACCTTCAAAAAGTATTTCTTCATGTAAACTATCTTTTCAATTCAAAAATGAAAATATGTAGTTTGATTCTTGGTAGTATTTTTTAGAACATTATTAGCACAAAATCCCTTTGGGAATTTGAATTTTGAAAGAAGAAAAAAAAGAAAAACCCTAGATTAAAAAATGAAATGGGACAAGAAAAAAAAATGCAAATATCAAAAAAAAAATTCCCTACATGCATATTCACAATTACAGTACCCAAAACGACTTTTTTTTTAAAAATGATTGTAAAAGATTGATTTGAATTTTCATAACATTTATTGTTTTACAATTATAGTGAAGTGTTATATGGAATTATGTTATGTTAAATTGATAAAAATATTTTAAAATCAATTGAATATAATATAAATGTCTTTCTAAGTCATTTTAAATAATTTCAATCCTTGTTTTAACTCTTTTTTTTCATTTAAAGAGATTTAAAAGGAATGCATTAATCATGCAATTGATTTCAAAAAAAATTCATGGATAAACAATGTTTATATTTATGTTTAACAATGTTCATTGAATGCATATGATTACATTATACATCATATTAAAATTTTGAAGGTTCCAAAATTCATTTTGAAAAGGCTACAAACAAAATGATTTTTTTTATCATTTGGTTGATTGTTTGTATTCATTAAGCTTCAAACATGAAGCCCAAAATGCAAGTCACATGTGTAGGAAATAATCATGTAAAAAACAAGTCAAGTTGTTTGTGGAAATTAATGTACACATTTTTTGAGTTTATGGCATTTTATCAAAATATTGATGCACAATTATGTATGCATGTGAAAAATCACTATCACCATATGAATTACCTTGAGTTGAATTATGCAAATTTTTTCACTTAAATTTGTTATGAATAGATTTTATATATGGTAGATAGAAAAAAGTAAATCTTTCAATCATGTGCCCAAAAAAGGAATACCCCAACCATAAATGTACCCATATTATGGATTTAAAAAGTTCGTTTATAATTATAATTTATATATCCAAAACATCTTTTTTTAATATCTGTTTAAAATTTGAATATTAAAATTTGGTTAATGTTCCAAATAATTAACCTCTACCCATAATATTTTGTATCATTTTCCATGCTTACAAACATATGCATGAAGTGTTCACATAGTTGGAAATGCATTTATAAAAATGATGAAAAGTTTTGTGCATTTAGAAGTTTTATTGTAAAGGGGGGGGGGGAGATGAGGACAATAAAAAACCTTTATGTTGTTTATTATTGTTTTAAAGTTTTTTCTCACCTTTTTAACATCACACAACATTAACTTCTGGGTGGCCCCAATTTTTTTAAAAATCGAGTTTAATTTTTTTTACAATTTATATATATAGAAAAAAAATCCCATTTCAATGGAATTGAATTCTACTTGGAAAAATAATATTTAAAAAGTAGGTAAATTTGAAAGGGAAATCCCTCCACTAGTTTACAATTTGCACAAATATGGGCAAAGCTATCTATATATATGTAACTTGGACAACCCCACTAAGAATTTATTAAAAAAATATTTTATTAAAAATCTAAATGGTTATGTAAGGGTGCAAATGATTGCATAAATCTTATAAACATTCTTTTTTTTCTTAAAACAATTCCATTGCATTACACCAAGCATGCCTTTAAATGGCAACTTGGTGGTGCTAAGATGAAATTGTTGGTGTATTGATCCCATGCAACACTTGCATCACAAGAAAAAAATTGGTTGGACAGTAATTAAAGTTCTCTAAACCAAGGACAAAGTAATATCATTAATGAAGGGTTCGGTATAGTGCAAAATACAAAGATTTTTGTTTCTTTTTGTTTATGTTTTTGTGTTTGCTCAATGTTTATTTGCTTGTTGTTCAAGTGATTGACTCCTTGCTCTTAATATGTTTTTGGCATGTTGACATGACATAGTAACAACTAGCCAAGTATGAATATGCACACATATCGAAATGCTCCAAATTATTAAACATAGTTCATTGAAAACATTAAAATCCAATTTTCTTTGCAAAAGACCTTTCCTTGATGGCCCGATGGATCTACTGCTATGTTCTTATTCTCAATTAGATTTTTGCAAGCTTACTTTCCCTCGTCATCATCTATTTTATTCTATTTTATAGTATATGAAATTCATGTTCTCACACACATGTAATGAAATTATAAGAATTCACAATAGACGATCCAACATTTTGCTATAAATATTTGTAGCTTTGTGGGAATTTATTTGGTTTAGGCAATTTGATGTTTAGATTGCTTTGAGTTCAACAATTCATCTCCTTACTAGTGTGTTCATGAAACAAGCTTTGAAAGTGAGAAATGAAGTTTTTTGGGAGCAGGAAATCAATATAGTGGTGGTTGCAGTGAGGTATGATGCTCTTGCATTGTGTTGTGAATTACAAATTCCCCAACAAATTGGGTTTTATGAAGTGAACTTGCATGTTTGCAATGCATATGTGTTTAATAATATGCAATTTGCATGTGAAAAATATTCAACAATATTTGCTAATGATAAAATATTTAAAATCTAAATTAAATTTCTATTTGTGTCAATTGCCTTTGTGCCAAAAACACATGAAAACATTTTTGAATTGTTTTTTTTCCATTCCAAATCATTTTCCTACTATTTTTCATGTTAAAAATCTAAGATAATCAATGAGAATTACTTTTACATGTTTGTGAAAAAAGATAAAAATATTTTGAAAACAAAAAATATATATAAATTGTACTTTGCTTGGGAGGTTATAGTGAGTACAATAATGACTATTAGATTTTAGGCAAGTGAATCAATGTTGTCCATGCATTAAACATATTTTTTAATGAATAATACATTAATAGGATAACCCACCTTTGATGTCATCCAAAAAGAGGAAAACCTTCATTTACCATAAGGGAATATCGTAGTTTTTTTAAATCAATTTTTTGATTTAACATAATTAAAAAAGCATGCCCAAAATTTTTTTTAACACGCATTAATGGTGATAATCTTAGTGAAAAATTAAATTTTTTTGAAATGTTTAAAGAAATTTCCCTCGCAAAAAAATATTTAACAAAATATTCTTGTTTTATTTAATATATATGGTCACCAAGTTGTGAATTTTTCCCACAAAAAAATGTTTATCATCATTCATCCCTTATAACAATAGTGACTCAACACTCGCTAGTGCACCACTTTGGATGCACTCTTTAGGTTAGACACGATTTTTTTTCACATTTGATACTTGTTCCCTACCTAAGAAGCCATGTTAAAACAATTAGTTTATTTAATGTTTTAGTTACATGTAATTTTTTTTCACAACAAAATTGTATTTTTCTTACCTCGCCTACCTACTAACTTCATTATTGCCCCTACCTACCAATTAATAGGCCAACTACCTTCACATACATAATGACATGCACGCCTCCCTAAGTGGTTGACTATAACAACCAACTTGAACCTATTTATTATCTATTCACCATTTAAAGGCTTGCCACCACAAAACAATGAGGGCAGTAGCACAAAAGCAAATTGGTATTAATCTTGCCCCACCTACATCACACACTTCTTTGACCACAATTTGGTAATAATTGTTGTGTAATCTTTTTTTTTCATAACTTAATATTGTTTATACTATAACAAATCATGGTTTTTGAAGATGTTCATTTTCATAGATTGTTATTTTTTACTAAAATTGTTTTTTTCTTGACTAAAGGCTCATAACATGAATGACACATATAATATTTAACTAATCAACTTGACTATTTGATTGTGTCAAATGAAACATCCAATCAAGATGGACGAAAAATTGACATCCTTGGTCAAAATTCCAAGGGTTAAATTAAAAAATGACATGTCTTTATTTGTAGTAATTAGGTACACTACATGTGTCTTATAATTAATTGGTAGTCAAAATGGACATGCCATTACTTATAGTAGTTAGATACCCTACCTATGTCTTATAGTTAATTAGTAGTCAAAATGGACGTGCCATTACTTATACTAGTTAGGTACCCTATCTATGTCTTATAATTTGGTAATCAAAAGGGACATGTCATTATTTATATTAGCTAGGTACCCTAGTTATGTCTTAATTATAATTGGAACCCCCATATTTACAAAACCCTTCTACCTATGTGACTAGCCGTGTTGAATTTAATTACTTGTTCATTAATCCTACCATTTAGTAGGACAACTTGTAGTTGAAAATTTGTTTATTAATTTGGAAAGGTTTTGTTTTCTATGGGGATATCAAAGTAATTCAATAGTTTTGATGTGAACAAGTTTTGTACAAATCTTGTGAATTTGGTTTTGGGTGAACATAATTTTCTAAACCCAAAAAAATTTTATCCATAAATTTTTTTTCATAATATATGTTTAATTTTCTTTTTAAATGCTTCCAAGTTTGTATTTGAGGTTGCATTAATACCTATATACAATAATAACAATTGTGCTAAATTATATGTTGTCACATGATGTGCTACCTAATTACCTAATTTACCTACCTATGACCTACCTATATTACCTATCTATCTACCCCACCTATACATATATCTACCTTATCAACCTAATTACTCACCTATGACATGCCTTATCCTACCTATCTACCAACTTAATTTTGTTCAATCACATAACGAATGATTTTGAAATGGAAGAATCATAATTTAACATGTTTGAATTTGTCAACAATTTATATTTTTCAAAAAAAAATCCTAAAATTCATTTGAACATTTATCAAATTTATTAAATTTATTGAATAGATCTCATAATAAGCTACAAGATTATGTTTTTAATTGTTTCATTTGAACAAATTTGGAATTAAAAAGATGCGTAGCTTGGTGGTAAAAACATTGGGATGCTTCCATAAGGTTCTAGGTTCAAACTTGAACAAATCATATATATGAATTGCATATATTTTGTGATGTATATAATGTACATGTACATTGTAAACCTATAGTTGTAGGTAGGGCATGGGTAGGTACCTACCTAACTATTATACATAACAAATTAACATTAACACATGGAAAAAATAATGCATTCATATGTTGCCACATGTAAAGAAATGGTTAATAAAAATTTATTACCATTTTGATTAGTTGATTTGACTAGCAGTCAAATGGGGACTTTGATATATTAACCGACAAAAAAAACGATCAATCAAGAATGCCACCTTAGGCATGTTAACAAAAACCATCAGTCAAGAATGCCACCTTAGGCTTGTTAAAAAAAACCACTAAAATTACATTGGATAATGTTAAAAATGACTTATTCAAAATGATTGGATGTACTTTTTGATAGATGTCGCTTCTGAATTTTTTTTGACCAAAATTTCCAATCAATTAAACCTTGAGTTCTTGTAATGTTGTGTGTTAAAATAATGTATGTTCATCTTACTTGTACATTCTTCATACATGTTTTAAATGCATGACATCCATCCATGTTTAAACAATATAAATTTATGAAAAGACACTTTTGAGCAATTATTATTGTCAAATTGTAACCTTGGAAGTTATGATGTACCTACCTTTTACCCACTGATGTGGCATTATCTATGTGAACCCAACCACCTATTAATGCTAAAAAAACACAAAATTACAACTAAACAATGCTAATACCACTTACATTTTTGCAACTTCAAATGTTTTTTTTAAAAAAAGATGAATGTTGTTTCTTCCCATTGTATTTTGCAACAAGATAACCATTGTTGGATCTATTTCCTTGTTTCTCAACAAACCTTTTAATCATTTCCTTTTGGATTGATATTAAGGTTGATTGTTTTGATTTTACTATTGACATTCTTTTTTTATTCATCAAAAGTTCTTAGTCAACTTTTTTATTTATTTATGAGATGGTAGGGTCTACTTCAAGTTGTGATGTCTTTTGTGTTTCAACAAGAAACTCTACACCATTGACCATGGACATTTCAATGGATGATTTCACATAGGTTTCAAATCATGTTCTTTCAATAAGGTTCAAATTGCATGTTCATTCACTTTTGGTGGAATAGGAATTGTTTGACCAAAATGGTTGTGTTGTTGATGCAATTTTCTAGCAACCTTTGCATTTGGGTTCTTTTTGAGTTTGGAGGGTTCCTATAAGGAATTACAAAATTCATGGTGAAGATATGGCATCACCTTCACAAATTCCATCTATCACTTCAAGGTTGTTTACCTTCAGGCGTGATAAGCAACAAAATATTCAAGTGACTACCAAACCTTTTGATTTTCATATTGTCTTTGACCTTATTAACAATACGGATGATGAGGATATATGTGTTTGTCACTCTTACCCCACTTACTTTTACAAGTCTTCAACATGAAAAATTTGATATGATGTTAAACCCAACTTGCATTCAAAAAAGACTAGCCCAAGATTTGCTTACATCTTCTCCATGGCATGCACCCTTTTCAAGCTTCAGATTGTTTTTTGTAAATGCATTTAAATGCTTTCAAGGTCCACTACTAGTTGATATTCCATCATTATCTCAATCTTTGCATGCTTATACTCCATCCCTTTCATTAAATGGGTTATTTAGGTTTGATATAAATTTTGATACTTTCAAAGTTAATCTAATGCAAGTTTTGCCTCGAGAGTTTGATGGTGACATCTTATTTGAACTTCATCTTGCAAATGTCACATCAACCATGAAAATGTACATGCAAGGTAAGGATAGAAAACATGATGGTCACCCTTGGTGTGCGGTGAAAGCCACCCACATAAAAAAATGATTACAACCTGAATTTTAAGTGTGCAGCTTGTGTTAGTCATTTACATTGCCTATGGACAACTACCCATGTTTGGTGTGAGACGGTGTACCTAATCAAGTTCATTGGGATGGTGCAACATATAATTCATTCTAGCTTGGACATGTGCCACCTATGCATTCCACAATTGTGTGCAAGTACTACAAGAATCCCCCTTCTTGTGTGGCCATATGTGATATTAAGATCTATTATGTTGTGCACAAGCTACCTTCTATAACTCGAACATGCATCCATTTTTGCTTTCATAATCATCCATATTCAACTAGGGATTGTCATGAATAAATTTTGATTACAAGGAATTATTGAAGTTAGTTGTGGAGAAGAATCCAAGAGCAACCGTTTTGAATTATAACTTTGGTTGTTAGTAAAACATTTTTGAATTGTGAATTATTTAGTTGTGGTGAATCAAGTACAACAAAACTATAAGGTTTAAAGCTCCATGGGTTGATGGATAGGTTTTCTACATTATCTTTGCCTAATATCATAAACCTTGTGTGAACATTCAAGAATGGGAATGTTAAACAAAGCCCATTGGATAAAATTATTCAATTGAAAAAAATTTGGACTCATGACTACATCTAGGATATTGTCTTCCATGGACAAGGTTTGTTAGAGGTTTATTTGTTCAAAATGTCCACCAAAGGTAAGGGGATTGATTGACCTTGTTGCACATATGTAACCAGGTGGGGATTTGCAAGGAGCATGGTTAATGTTTGACCATTATAAACGTGTTTTGGGTTGGACGACTATGGCATGCCATGTCTACAACCCATTCTATGTTAGGGTCATGATAATTGCAGTTTGTGACATGTAATCAAATGATGTTCATTCTCAAATTCAATCTATGGAAATCCACATTAACAGACTTATTCAAGGGCCACATTTGAAAGCAAAACATATGGAAATTTGCAAAAACTACAAGAATTCCAAAACACTTGTCAAAACAAATGCAAATTTTGAGGTCATAAGGTATTGGTGGCATTGATCTAGTGCAACATTAGGTAGTGACCTTGAAGAGTTCAATCATTGGTTGTCATTTTAGCATTTTTGGATTGAATAGTGGGGGGATTTTGCTTGTGAAGTATTTGAAATTTTATCCTTCCATTTCATTTATTGTTTTCATCCATGTTGCTTCAACACAATGAATAATGTTATGGGAATTGTATAAAACAAAGATGTAGTTTAATAGGCTATAAAAAACCATATTTTGATATAGTCAACCATTGTAATATCATGGTTACCATTTGATGGTGCTTTATTGTAGGTCTTGACCATTGAAAAAGATGCCAACATGCATACTTGTAACTTGTTTGAAATGGTTCATAATACTTGGTTGCAACAATCTAACAAAAAAGGCAAGGATATGTTCGATGCCACAATTGACAACTTTGTGAGGGCTTTGGAACATCATACTTGGTATAGGATGCATTTCATGGGCAAATTGAAAGGAAGAATACCAAATCATATTGAATTGCCACTATGAAAAAAAGGGGTGTTTTGCAACTAGCTTTGCAATTCATTTTTGAATTACGTTGAACACTTGCAACTCACCATATTTGTATGTTGTGAGTGCTATCGAACAAGTTGCAAGAGTTACAAAAGTTGCGTTGTGCTGTATATACGGTGCAACTCATTACAACTTAATTACAACTTTGTCGCAACAACTTTTTTTCAACTACTATGCAACTCCCCTATCACTATAAGCATAATGTGATGTTGACATTATTTTCATCCATCCATCAAAATTTAACACATGGCACTATGAGGATTTTTCATGATTTTTTTGAAATATTGATATACATCGTCCATTATGATTATTCATTTTAGATGGTCTTAGATTATGACATGTGGCACAATCAATAATTCCCAGGTGGAACATTAATTGAATTTTGGAAACAAATATATATGTACCTAGGTAGGTCGATACATAGCCGAAGGTAGGTAAATTAATATAGTTCCAACCTACCTACTTACCTAACTACTTACTTACTATCTAGGTAGGTAAAAAAGTAAGACCTATTTATTTAAGTAGGTAAGTAGGAAGGTAGAATACTAGAAGAGTAGGTGAATTAAAGAGTAGCCACATAAGTTTAAAAATTTATTATGTGTTTTGCCTTAGGGTTAAACTTTTATGAATTCATCCCAACATGACACATGTATTTTAATGTGAGAATGCAAGAGGAGACACCTCATTTATATAATTTGTGAAATGAGATATTGAAGACAAAACATATGGGTTAAATCTTTTAATGGCACCCTAGTTGCAATTGAGTTGTAACTACAAAAAAATTTCCCACATGATTTTTGTTTGATTTTAATTTTGTAATTAATTTGGAATTTATAATTAATCATTTGACATAATTATTTGGAATTTAATTATTTTAACTAAATACATGATAATTAATTATCTAGATTGATTATTTGAATTAATTAATATAATTTAGAAAATTAGTTAGTTGATTGATTCAAATATTTAATTATTAAAATAAATATTAGATGATTAATTATTTAAATAACTATTAGATAATTAATTATGTTGATAATTGATGATTTGAATTCAAATAAAATTCAATAATTATTCATCTACATTAACAAAGTTTGTTACCTAGAATTATTTGAATTAATTAATTAAATCGATATAATTAGTTATTGAGTTTAAGTAATTAGCTATTAAATAAATATTTATTTATTATCTAAATTAATTAAATAATAATTAATCAAATTTGATTAATGAATTCATATGAATATTTTACTATTTGTTTTACTTAATTAATTCATTGTAATTAAGTATATTACATATTAATTAATAATTTTAATTTTAATTTTAATTAATTCTGAATTATTAACACAACAATTGAACATCAATCACAAAAAATAGGACTATAATTTGTACTAAATTATTTAAATTTTAATTGTTTAGATAATTATGAAAATGAATTATTTTAACTAATTAATTTAATAAATGAATCAACTTATATCAATGAAGCATTTAATAATTTACTCTAGAAAAGTTTGAAGTGTATAAATAATGATATTTATATGTACATGCTTATCCACACTTTAATACACCATTCTAATCCAATTGAAGGCTTGCATTTACACTTCAATGAATTACATAATTTATAAAAAATTTAATAGTATGAGTTGTCACATAGTTGATAAGTAATTCTAAATGAGTTGAATGCTCTAATTCCAAATAACGAACAAGTAGTAGTTATGTAATGAAACCACAACGACACATTTAGTTGTAATTTACTTGTTAAACTAGCCAATTTAGTTGACTTTTAGTTGCAAACAAGTTGCAAGTTCCAAATGTTATGGACCTTTACCTAACTGTACATGTGGCATGATCGTATGCATCAACATCGTATGTTAGTTGCAAAGTAGTTGCTCATTCAACATTAAAGTTACACTAGTTGTAACATAATTGAGATTAACCATTTCGTTACAACTTGTGATCATGGTCAAACCACAGTTCACTATCACCGTATATATTTTGCATATATACGTTTGAATAAAATCCAAATTGCAAGTAATGTGCAATTAAATTACAACTATGAAATATTCTGACATGACATTTTAATTATTAATTCATCGTATTTTCTTAATGTAGTTGTACCCTTGTTGCATAGTAGTTTCCATGACGATTTATTTGCATGCCAGTCTAGTTTTTGTGGACACAATTTTTCATAATACATGCGGTTAAGGGTTGCACAAAGATTATGAAACCCCAAAAAAATAGAAAAAGTTGTTGCAAGCTCTGTGTTTAACAATCCCATGCATAGTAAGTCATTTGACTTGGAAGGTGAAGAGAAATTTGGTTTTTGTAAGAGAAAATTTGACACCCTTGAAGATTCACATCACCTAGACAAAGTGAAAGTTTCATTACAATGATAAACAAATCCTACAAGGGTGTAGGTTGGTTGTGCACATCAACCTCAAGGAAGTTCCATGCAACATGGAATTCAATCGAAGTTAAGCAGTCATGGTCAAAAGGCCACAAATATTTTTTAGAGCACATACAATCAAAAGATCGCAAGATTAGTTGCAAATTCACATGTACAATGTTCAATGATCTAATTTAAAGGTCGCAAGTACAAGGGGAAAATAACATGAGGATCTTTTCGCACCCCAACCCCTGTGTATTTTGGGTAGTTCAAACTTGTCAAGAATAAAGAGGCTACGTATAAGGCAATGTGGTTTTATCCTGATAACAATAGTCATTGTGTGTTGGGAGATGTTCACAATTTTGTGAAGGGAAAGCTCCAAGTTCCAAAGGTGTGGCCAATTTCCACCGATAATAAACTCATTTAAATGGAGGTGGCATCCTTGGAGGAGGTTGAGTTTGCTTGCTTAGGCATGCCCTTGTGGAGGATTCCTAGAGGATCGTGGTGGGAATCCAAATGCAAATGACATTCCAATTCCCAAACATGACAACAAAATTGTACTTTGTGCTCCACCTAAAAAGGATCATGATAGCAAACAGTTGCCTAGGAAACATTTGAATGCAACTATTTTACGAGTGCAAGAGGTTCCAAATCTTGGATATGGGCGAGTCTACTCAATTGAGTCCAATGGTGGAATGATCACTATGACATATGAAGTGACAATTGGGTTGATCCCTAATTACACTTATCTTGACTTTGTTTATATGCTAACAATTTTGAAAAAGAAAGGAAAATTTGTCCCTTGCAAGCATTTGTATTTCATTTTCAAAACTCAAATGTTTTATGATCATAAAATAAATGACTTCATTAACCAACTTACGCTAAGTATCAATGAGGTCAAAAAAAATTTGCAAAGAGAGATTTGAGTTAGTTAACACCTTGTAGTTACATAAACATATATCGTTGTCCTATCATTTAAAGTCGCTTGGTCCACATGTCCTCAAATTAGCTACACATTTGTTCTTGATGCAATTTGGATTTAAAAGTTTATGTTCAACATACATTGCAATCTTGTATTGAATTTGGTTCACAATAACACCACAAATATTGATATTTTCTTAACATGTGAACCTTGTATTGCATGATAAAATTTAATTATAAATGAATTGTTCAGTTTACATATTTTGAGTATTTATAAATCATGCATATTTCATTTAGAAAATCTTGCATTGCCCACCTATTGATATCAAATGTGTTGATCATTTTGGAATATTTCATCCGTAAACAAGATGTATGTAGTAAATCTTTCTTCCAAAAACATTCATCCATTGGGGCCTACGATATAGGTTTAACATTGCATGGTTGTAGGGGAAATGTTCTCTCCATGTTGCATATTGAGCGTCTGGGCTTATGCTCAAGCTCCATGTTCATGTGGAAACTTGCCTCGTATCAAACAAAACTTGTTTGCGAAATGCATTTCTAATCAAGGATACACCACAAAATTCATCAAGTCTAACTTGTTTGTGGGATGCATCTTTAATTAAGGATACATTGGATAAAGTTTGTCAAGTCTACTTGTGTCATAAGGGACATGCAAACTTGCACCATACTAGGGAAGGGACATAGGGTAAAGAAGAAAGGACTCTATAGACTTGAAGTTGAGGGTCTTGCAAATGTAAATATATGTAGTAAATTGAACATTCATATAATGTAACAATGGCTTTACTTTGGAATAGGAGGCTTGGTCACGTACATCAATTTCCAAACTTTTCATGAAATGTCCAAAGGACTTGGTTTGGGTTTACCAAAACTACCATGCATTGATTACATCTATGACATTTGTCAAATTGAAAAATATTCAAATAAGAAGTTTCCTAAGAATACAACGTTCACAATGAAATCACTTTAGTTAGTTTATAGTGATGTTTGAAAGCCATTCAAAACATTTGCTCACAATGGTATGCTCTACTTCATCACTTTTATTAATGATCACAAAAGACATATGTCAGTTGCCTTCATGGAAATTAAGAGCCAAGTTCTGGAGAAATTCAAAAGGTTCAAGGGAGTGGTAGAAACTTTTACATGACATAAATTGGAAATTTTATGAATAGACAATGGAGTAGAGTACATTTATATTAATTTTTACAAGTATTATTATAATCATGGAATAATTCATCAAATTTCAAAATCGTATTCTCTTGGAAGCAATAACACAATAGAAAAAGAAACAAATCACTATGCAAGATTGCAAATTGTTTTTTTCATTAAAACAATCTTTGAAAGATGTTGTGGTACGAAACAATCAAAGTAACATGGCATTTGTTCAACATGCATCTAACCAAGTTGTTGAAGAATTAGATATTTGAACAAATATTTATTGGAATCTAGATACAAGATGTTTTTCACTTGCGCAATTTTGGTATTAAAGTATTTGTTCACATACCTAAACATCAACAAAGTAAAATGGATCCCAAAGTAACAAAATGTCTACTCATTGGATGGGATAAAACCACAAAAGGATTTTGTTGCCACAATCCAATGAATAAGAAGATCTTCATCATGTAACATGTGAAGATTAATGACTTAGCAATTCTGATCACAAACACAAATTCGACCAAGGAACACACATCATTTGATTTTCAATGGAAAATATGTTACTCTTATCATCTCCAATGATATTGTCCCCTTTAGAACTTTTCAAAATATAATTCTTTTACCTTTTGCTACAAAAAATTCTACATATATTAGTTCAAAACTTTCCATCATTGTTTGATGAGCTTTTCACATCTCCAAGCTTTACACCTCTCATTTTTTCTCTTAATCTCCATACATAGTCCTCACCATCACAACCTTTGATCTTATTCATTTCAATCCATGCATATGTTTCATTTTTCAACAACCATCAATGTAAAATGATAAGATCATTGCACCCCTATGAAGGTCCGTGCTTACTAAGAAGCCTTTTGTTTTTTTTGATTGGTATGTTGCAAATTTAAAGGAAGACTTGACATACTAGGATGTATAGCAAGATCCCCATTGGGGATTTGCCATGGATGACAAAATGGCCAACATACAAAAAATGAAAATTTGGTTTCTTGTTTCCTTGCTATTGGACAAGCAAGCCATTACATGCAAATGGATTTACAAGAAAGTTCTAGGAATAAATGGATAAGCATAACAATACAAAACCATGTTAGTCACAAGGGGATGTGAACAAAAAACAAAAGTTTAATTTGGAGAAACATTTGCATTGGTTGCAAAATGGAGCACCATCAAAATAATGAATGTTTTAGTATTGTCAAACATCCAATAGTTGCAAGGATATGACTTCCAAGAAGTGAACACCTTGTTTGTAGACTATTTCGAGCTTTGCATGGACTCAAACAAACCCTTTTTAATGGTTTGAAAAAATTGATAGTTATTTGAAGAAAAACAAATTACAAAAGTCATCATCTAATGGCAACATGTTTACATTCATCAATTAAAATGAGAAGATGGTGATATTAATATTGTACATAAACAATATGTTTTTAATTGGGATGAAATTGATTGTGTCTCTTTGTTGGAAAAGGAGTTGAAAACCAAATTTGACATGATGTCATTAGGTTTGTGTTCCAAGTACCTTGGAATTCAATTTTCACATCAAAATAATGGTTTGTTGATTCATTAATTCAATTATGCACTTCACATCTTAGATGAGTTTGGAATGATAGATTACAACTTTTTAAAGTCACCTTTACCTCAAAATCCCAAGTTGTGCAAGGATATGCATTCACGTCTAGTCAATTTGAAATAATATCAACATCTAGTCAGAAAATTAGTTTTTGTGACTAATTCAATATGGGACATTACATTTGTCATGAATCTTGTTTGACAATTCATGACAAATCCATAGCTTGCTCATTTGTAAGTTGTGAAATCCATTATTTATTACACCAAAGGCACTTTGAACTTTGGTCTATTCTATTCACATTCCACATAATTGGAACTTATTAGTTTTAATGACATTGATTAGGGGTGATGTAGACAAGCGAAAATCAATAGGTGCATTTGTTTTCATTCTTAATAACACCCCTATGAGTTGGTGCACAAAGAAGTAGACTTGTGTGGCCCTGTTGTTTGCAAGGTTAGAATATTGAACCTTGGTTGAGGCAACAAAGGAAGCAATATGGATCAAACAACTTTACAAGGAACTTGGTTTTGCCAAATTAGGACCTATGTATATTTACTATGACAATCAAAAGTATTATAAAAATCTCACATAATCTAGTGTATCATTCGAAGACAAAATATTTTGAGATACATTTAAATTATGTGAGAAACATGGTTGAAATGAAAGAGGTGAAAATCACATATGTTCCCATAGAATGTCAACCAATAGACATTTAAACCAAAGCTTTAGGCTATGTAATTGTGTTAAATTGTTTAATCCATTTGTGGATTTCAAACTTGAGAATTTGACTATCCAAAGCTTAAGAAATTTAAAGCTTCTTTTCTAGATCTAAAGCTCATGTGTACCCATCTACTTGGGCTTGATAGTTAAAACCCACCTAGTATATATCCAAGTTGTTTTCCAACTTGAACATGTAATTTCTTTGATATTCTAAGTTGTTGATATTTTAGATTTAGGGTAATTTTTGTTAGAAATACTTACTTTAGGTTGTAAAATCTTAGACTTAACTTCATTTATAAAGTTGAAAGATTGTTGTTCTCGAGTTGTAGTATGTTCACAATCACCTTGTTGGGACACATCAACCAATTGAAAGAAAGTTTGAACCAAAACAAAGTCATATGTTTGTTGGAACATGACTACTAATAGCCACATCACAAGAAGAAAAATCTTGACCTATGCACTCAAATAAAATCCAAGTCAATACAAGATCATGATGTAGTGCAAATTGAATTTCTAGATTTAAATCAAAGTACAAGTTCATATATCACCATGTTCATTGTCTCCACTATTTTTTGGAGTTGCACCATAACCTTTATTACAACTAGTTGATAGTGAGACATTGTAAAAGATCTAAATTAGTTCAAGTTTTGAAATTAAAACAATCATAAGTTAAAATTTCAAAAAGTGTGTTGGAATTGGATCAAATTTGTCTCATGTTCGTTTTATTAATTTAGTAATTGGATAAGATAAAATAATTGAAACCAATCCTCACGTATATGGGATTCGTTGATTAGGAAACCAATTAGGCTCTCATGGTTAAATATTGGTGATTTTTTGTTTGAAGACAACTCTTACATAATGAGAAAAACATGATCATATTCATTAGTCCTTTGTGGGTACCCATGAATATTTGGCATTTAAGATCATCAATCATAGATTCACAATCATCAATTGTGCAATTGCATTTTGTTTTCCATTTTTGATGAAAGATCAGTGAACAACCAATTTTGTATTCATTAAACAATGCAACAATGGAAGATTCATCTACCATTTAGTTAGAGTCAACAACCATTTTCAACAACAACAATTAAAGGGCATTATAATTAAAGCTTCAAATGCACATCAAATATGTTTGCTTCTAAACTTACACATTCTGAAACAAGAAATGGACATGTATGGTAGTGTAGTTGATTGGCAATTGTAAGGAATTTTTTTGTAAGAATTCTTAATATGAAAAAACCTCATTCAAAGGCCTTAGCAACTAAGTCACTTTGATCAATGAGGTGGGGGCAACCATTCAAGTTTCGAGAGTTTTTATCATCAAGACATGAAGGGTCCATGGACCCTTTGTTGGTGGGAGGAGAAGGCTTATTTGACGATGGTTTTTTTTGGTGAACCCATAACATTTGATGAAATAATTCATTTTTAATTGAATTTCTAAATTCATCTTTGCAAAAATATTTTTTGTGCTAATTTTTAATCAAAACATTAAACTAAATGATACCAACTGTAGTTATTATTGATATCATTAAAGAAGGAACCTTAGTATCAAAATTTGTTGCAACCAAAGTAGCGTGTTTTCTCTTTTGATATATTTCAACAAAATGTTATAAATATATTTCTTTCAAATCTTCGGACTTTACTTACAACAACAAAAAAACCAATGTAAAATGTTAAGAAACTCTAGCAAATGAATACAAAAGTTGGTAAATAAAACCCTAGAAATTACCACAAGTTTTTAATACTTAGATTCCATACTTATTGTGGTTCTTTCCATAATGATTGAGTTATGAAGCATGGTTGAAATTGTGGCAACATTGGGCATGCAAAAATGCATTATTAAACTTCATAGATTTTCAACAATTTTTTTTTGTAAGAAATAAACTAACCAATTGCATCCTCATGGACGGAAAATGTTTCATGTGTACAACCCCATGTACATTAAATTCCTTGCAAGTTAGATGTGTGAGAGAAAGAAAATGCCATTTGCAAAATTTGTAGCAATTCCAAAGTAAGTTTGAAATTGAAAAACACGGTCCATGGAGTGAAATAGAAACAAAAGACATTTCGCATTGATTTTAATTATAGATGTCTAGGGTCTAGGAATTCAAAGTGATGGTTCTTGAGAGCCAATAGGAAATTTGGGAATTTTTTATGAAATTTGTCTTTTCATTAATTAAAATGAAGCCAACATTGTTGGGATTTTGGGGTGGGTGGTTTTTAGTGGTAGCACCCAAGTGTGTCTTCACCCAAATGATAATGGGGAATTCATTTTGAAAATATGGCAACAATTCTAAACATATGAAGACATTGTATAAAATGATTTTTGCTTAATGTCTTTTTAATGACAAACAACAATGGTTCTTGAGAAGTTGCAATAATTTGAAATAACTCATGAAATTCAAAGAGGATTTAAGTTCACCTTGCATGTGTCTAAAATATAACACAATGATTAGTTGCCATTTTAATTCAACCTTGTGTGTAATACCAAGAAACACCCCACATGGATCATAATTTAAATAATAAAGGGAAAATTGTCTTACATTGAATTTGTAACAATTTGAGAATGCTAATCCCATAGTGGGTAATCAACAATTAAAAGGGCCAAGAAATCCTGAGAATTCACATCTCCTGACCTACTTCTTAATTGGCATTACCAACAAAGGCCAACAACACATATGTAAGAAGCTAAGATCCCAACATGGTATGAACATCGTGGAAACAACCCTTCACAAAATACAAATCCCTCTTGATTTTCTAGCGCGACAACTTAATTGTATGCATGTGATATCAGGTGACTAAAGGTCAAGCTCTTATAGAAGCTTGCTTACCCATCATTCACAAAATTTCATGCAACTTGCGCAAGTGTATTTGTAGCCATTTGAAACTTTCTAATCGCTACCACCAATGGCTTGTAGGAATGATGAATGTTAATATCAAAGTCTAGTATGATGAGCACTAGCCTTTCTCTCAATAACACCTTCTTTTTTAAATTTCGTAAACATCTTAAACATCTACACACATCATAGTCATCATCAATACCCAAAGTTACAATAGACCCTAGTAAGAGAAAAATGAAAATCACATATTCAAACCTTATGCTTGGCCATTCAAAATCCTTAATTAGCCATTGGCCATTGTAGAAGTTCATTGATGCTTTAGTCTCTAGCAAGAGACAATGTACACCATGTTTAAGAAATCCATAAAGACAATGCAAGCTTATCTTTGTTGATTCTAGTCCTTACCTATGGTTGGATGGGACAAGAATGCAACAAAAGCTACAAATGTTGCAAACATAAATAGATTAATGGTTGCTTCACATTACGGCTTCACCATATTTCCTGCATCAATGGCTTTAACTATACGCGCTATGTCTATTATTGCAGCAGCTCTTTTTGCCACTATTTCATCACTATTGTTATTCTCAAATCCCTCTTTAAACCTTAAAATACACATATCTCTGAAAACTTACCAGCAATGAAAACTCCAGCATACACAAAAGTAATAGTCAAAATGTGTAATTATTATTTATAAACAGGGTTCCAGCAAATCTTTTTTCTTTCATACAACCCCCACCAATTTAGGTCTTAAAATTTGATTTGACATCTCAAATGAGAAGATGGCGATGTGGCCTCACTAGCGTCCAATGTTCTGGAAGGCGCTCAAGGCCTTCTCTTTAAATACAATTTGACACAATGGAGAGCAACAAGCACAATTGTAAGTTCTTGAAAACAGTACTTTCAAGAAACGATGAGCAACCTTCCACCCATGTACTATTGGATGAAACCTAACTGTACAATATCAACAAAAGATTGAGAATTAAAAAAAAGCTGAAATTATTTTAATTAACAAATAATTCTTGATATAACTTCTATATATATATATTCTGCCAAGGTACTAAGGTGTAAGGCCAGAGGCAATTCAAATGCCAACCACCTGGGCCAATCATTATTGCCGGCCAATCGGATGCAGATATTGTTTTTACTGGGCATCATGAACGCAAGCTGGTTTGTTTTCGGGCGATTGTTCGCCACTGGGCGACCAAAACAAATTGGAAAAAAATGGAAAATTTCGTTTTTTAGTGTAAAATCGGCAAAATAAATTGCTTACAAAATTAGAGAAATCGCCAAACTTTCGAAACCACAAAACTGAAAAAAAAAACACTTAGCCGGATGGAGAGGCAAAGAGAGATGCGGACGACAACCTGAAGACGGCGCGATGCGAAAGACAAGCCGGGGAGAGAGAGAGAGACACGTACAAAGCACAAACCCCGGAATCATCCGTGAATGATACGGATGGCGACGAGAGAGAGAGAAAGGAACAGCAGAACGAGAGAACGAACGTAGTTCAAACAGAAACGGGGCCAACGGACAAACGGAGTTCATGGTTTGAAAGCGCAGCGCAGCGTTACCCTTGGCGCCAAGAACTGTACGCTGTGTCTCTCTCTCTCCCCTGGACACGACTGCGTCGGGGGACTTCGATCCTTTTCGCCTCTTCGCTTCAGTGCGGTAAATACCTGATCTAGAGTCCCTGTTTTTTTCCTTCAGAAAGAATTTGAGTTTTCTGACGCTAACTCTTGTTGTTATCGGTCTGTTTTCTTTTGTGACTTGTTTTCCGTCTCGGAGTTTTTTTGGGGGATTCTGGGGTAGTAATGCAGTGTTGAAGTTGGTGATGCTGATGCCTCCGTAATTTGTCGACTTATCATCTCTTGTATTTGCTGCAGCGTACGCTGTTGTTGTTTTTGTCTTATGCCCGTCTGTTATTGTTGTAACAGACGCGTAGAATTTGCTGTCAGTTTCTATGTCCCAAGGTTGGATCGCGGACCGACAGGAGTCTGGAAACTTGCAGCTGCTTGCGTTTTTTGGAGATCTCTTTTTCTTGATGTTTTAAGATTTTCCATTCAGAATCTTCCGGAATTTTCTGGTTTCTTCATGTAAACTGTAGGCGAAGTCTGTTAATTGCTCGAATCCATGACTTGTTTTTCAAGCTTGTGACTGCATTTCTGTTAGTTTCATGGCTGTTTGTTGCTCCAGGAAGCTGGTGTAGCTCAGCTAATTTTGTCTTCATCTCCGTTTCGGTGTACGTAAAGTGCTATGCGTTCATAATGAAGACAGAAGCTCGAAAATTGTTCTGACCAATTCCAGTAATTCGTACCTCGCAAGGATGAACTAGAGTAGTCCTTACCTTTGAGTTCCATTTCATTCACGTCTTCTTAGCTGGGCTGCTTCTACCACCAGAGATGTGTTGTCAGAAGTCCTCTGACATCGCCATTTATATCGATCTATACTTCGCACACGCTGAGTTTTGAATTGACAAAATTTCCGACCTCGTCCGTGCGTGCATGTCTTTCGAACAGCAACCTTGGCCAAGCAATCTGTTTCGCCACGTCTGACGGTCAACACTCGGTGTTCACGACAACAAAAATGGGGCCTCCGTCGCCTCTCACCGGTGAGTTCCTTTAGGGAGGGGATTGTCCAGCTTTGTCGTAGCTACTTTGAATGCGACTTACCAAACCAAGAAGAAAGAACTTGCTAGTATTATCTTCACCTTCTACATGCTTTTGGAAAATCAGCATTTGCTACAACAGAAATGCTTGCATCTGATTGAGAATAGATAGCTCTCCATGTTTTAGGTCTGATCTGGGATTGTGCTGCATGCATACCAGAGAGCATGGCGCAATGTCAGACGTGAGAGTATAGGACAGGCTGGTCCGGCAAAGCTCTATTTCTTCACTGGCGGTGCTATAATGTCCATTCTGTTTCTTGCATGTGCTAACACAGGTTCAGTGTCAAAAAAACTCGAAACTTTTGAAGTGCATGACCACACAGTGCTGAAGGAGATAACTCAACAGTCAAATCTGATTTCTACAATATGGTATGCAGCTGCAATTCCTTACCATTTTGAATTCCTCCAACACTTTCATACTGTATTTTATCTCTTTCTGTCACACAGTTACCTAACAGTAGTTGCTTGAACAGGGGTGTGGTTTTGAATTTGATGAGCTCACAACTGTATCCTTTCCATCCTGTCTAACATAAGGTTAAACTTGTGTTTGCATGTCTTTCAGTGAAAATCCCATCATGTCAATTAAGAAGGGTGGTCAATTTCCTCCTGAAACTCTGAAGCTCACTAAACCAGATCGTGGCTTTCTGATCTCATCTAGATATGCCACCCCTCAGATTGTCAACACTTCCAGAAATTTGTTTGCTGCATCAAGCCATGAGCCAGTTGACATAAGAGGTACCTGCAATCAAGTGAAGGGAAAGAGGTCTATTAGACCAGAACAGAGAACCCTAAGTGGACTGAAACCTTCTCATGTTTCAGCTTCTCGCAACACAAGAGCTTCCAAAGTGGCAGCAACAACAGCTGCAGGTGAACAAAAGACTGGTGGTAAGATAGGAAGGTTTACCAAAAGTCTATCAAGTGCCTCATCTTTATTAGAAAAGAGTTTGCAGAAGCAGCCACAAGACACACAATTTGTTTCTGTCAAGAGTGGTGCAAGATCTCCTTTGGTGGAAAGCCTTGTGCAGACATTCGTTCCTCCTCAAGCAAAAATCTCAGGGAATTTGCTTAGGTCAGCCACACATTGGCTCTACTTGGTTGAACTTGCATTAGCTGAGAAGCTGCATAATGTTGCAGTTGACCTCTTCCGCTTGGCTATCAGCTGTAGAGCACAGGTATTCTGCCCCTATCTTTGGGACTGTCATGTGATGGAAATCAGTTCATGTCAATTGTGGGATGTAGTTGGTTTCCTGTGATAAACTTGTCCGTCTTTGTTGTTCATTCTTGGTACCCATCTATTGTCACTGTAGTTAGATTCAGCTAGAGGTTATGATTGTTACATCTTTGAGTTGCAAGGCTATGAACAAGATCTTTGACCGATTTCTCTCCTGTAGTCCTACTCTGCCTTGGAGTTAGAGTACTATGTCTCATATGTAGCAGTTCATGTAGTTGCACTTATATGTGATATATGTGTGCTCCTTTACATGCAGCCACTTGAGCACATTGCCATGAACTTAAGGCTCTACTGGGAGGCCCATGCTGTTGGTGATGATAGCATTGGATATTTGCTGCAGCAATGTCGTGATCTTGGATGTGAATTGGCAACTCCTCCATGTCATATATTGGTCAATGAGGTGACTGACAGAAACAGATTGGACAGCTCACTGTGTTTTTCAGCAGGCCAGTTCTCTAATGATTTACGTGTTGGTAAAACTGGAAAGGGTAAGTAGGGTGTTCATTCCTTTGGTGAGTCTTTCCTATAGTCATGTTGTAACATTTTGTGAATTATTTCCTGCAAACTCCGCATTGTCTGCATCAGTTCTGAGAAATGCATATGTTGGAAGAATCATACGGAGAGTGTTCACAGCTGACCAAGGTGCCTGTTATTGAAGAATAATCCGGAAGTTTGATTAGGGTTTTCACTTTCCCATGAATGAATGTGTGAAAGAACAGAATGAACCAAGTGTTGAACTTGTGAATTATGAAAGAAAATTTTCATTCTCCATACCTGTTCCTTAAATTGACTAGCTGCATAGTTCCAATTAGCAATGGAGCAAAACTTACCAGAATTGGCAAATCAGTGAGTCAAAACATAGAAAGTTGCTCTATACAGTTTGCCTATGGTAGAAATAGAAGCTTGTTGTTAGTTGGCAAGTCACTTTTTTTTATAATCTGTGCATTCTTAACTCTGAATCATGGACATAACCTCCATAAATGTAGAGTTAAAAACATCAACAATAGTTTACAATAGTTTGCTTTTCTTGTTTGAAAGCATTTAAAAATTGGCTAACTAAAATTCTCTTGAAGAAATTAGTGACAATGGATGAAATTATTGATTTGCACAGATGTTATTGGCTCTGCTGATGATGACACTACTACAGTCATGACTGGTACACCAACTATGGCAAACACTTCAGACAAATCTCATTATGAAATACAGGTATGTGATTTGCCAATGGCAGATTTTGGTGGGGACAATTGGAGGTGTTAGGCTCCTGAAGCAGGTTGACTGTTCTTTGCTGTATTTGGTAATGGACCTTCATGCCTGATTTCAAATTGAGCAAGTTGAGTGAGGAAGTAGGAGAGAATTTTCATATTCTCTACCAGACTGTGGGCTTGCCATATACTGGAGAGGTCATACACTACATAGGACATGAACCCTCCTGGGTATCAACACTCAGTGTGAGTTTTTGTGTAGGTAGTTCACAGATCTAGCAATCCGGTTAAGCTTCAAGAGATCCAGTACATGACCTTTGAGGCTTTTTTCAGATGAAAGGACAGTTGTAGTAGCAGTCTAGGAAATGACAAGGAATGCTGTGTTGCCCAACTGGCACTCTAGCATTTAACACTCATTGGAAGAAAAGAACAAATGCTGGGCTCTTTGCAGTGGAGTAGCATGCAGACCAGAGAGTGTCAGTCCTAAGACTGCAGTGGCTTCTTGCTGAGAGATCATTGTTTCACATTCTGGACATAGAAAATGCCAGACAGCACTCATTAAAATGGATTAAATCACTGCAGGAACAGACCCTTACACAGACAGACATACAAACTAGAGGAAAGATTACCCCTATCTGTAACCATTTAGCACTGCCATTGAATTCTGTGTGCAGCTCGTCATCCCAGTGGAATCAGCATCCTCTCCAGAAACCAGAGATCAAATTGAGGCCATCCCTGCAGTGGAAGACCAGGAAGAAACTGCAAGCATTGAAAGTGCGGTTTCAGGAACTGTCCGAAATCTCTATGAGGTCAACTATGGACATATATCATCCCAAGGATCCAACCATGAATCCATCCAAGCAGCAGGGATCAGGGAGCCTCACATGCTTGAGGCAGATGACAAGGCCTGTTTTGTGGAAGCTGAAGTATTTCTAAAGGATCCTATTACATCAACATTGCCTGGTTGTCATGACCAGGTTATCCCTCCTGTTAACCTGGAGTCACTGTATCAAGCTGGGGATAGTACAGGAATAGCTGTGGGCTCTCTCTCAGATTGGTTGGCTAATGAGTCTGAAGGAGATGCTGCAGACTCCCAAATTTTATCCATTGATGTTTTGGCACTGTCTAGTAAAGGTGAGACCTGCATGCAGCTTTTGTTATTTTCATAGTATCTCCAGTGCTTCTTGTCCAGCAGTTCACACATTTCCATTATTGGTCAGGTTTATGTGTACTAATAAATTAAGAACCAAAAGAGATGAATGTCAAGTCTTTTTCAGGTGAAGATGTGGTGTCGTGTATGCCGAAGGAGGGAGAAGGTGATGGAGAGTGGCCAATCATCCATGAAGATGGCAAGCTTTCTGTTGAAACAATTTCTTGTCCTCTGGCTTCTGACATCTATGTTAGGAAAATGACAACAGAGATGGCCACAGATTTGAGTAATGAAATCTGTGATAACATGGGAGCTAATTCAGAAAGAAAGGGTCCAATGCATTCAGAGAGGGAGCTCTCTGTGGCTTCAAAATCCAGCTCCTCAGTTTCTGAAGGATGGGATACAGTTGGTCAGTTGCTGGAGGCCCCCAGTTCAGTGCAGCAGAAGCTAGCAAACTCTAATGTTCTGCCTTGTGAGATCCATGACTCCCAGTCTGCATCGGCTATCAAGACTCCATTATCTGACTCAGGTACTATTCAACTGAATTCCACCTGATCTTTTTGAATTGGAGATGCTGTCACAGAGTATGTATTGAGGCTGTGGCATTTTACCCCTAAGGTCTCAAAAAGATAAGTAGCTGTGACTTGACCATTCAAACATGTGTTCAGTGCTTAAAAGAAGTTCTTGATGATGTGCTCAATTCACCTTGACATGGGGATATACATGGGTGGTTGTCTCTACAGTTGCAGAAGAGCAACAAATAACAGAGAACCCTGGACAAAAATCTTTGCCATTGTCGGAGGAGCAGGTGAGGGAGCTCACATCAGAAATTCAGGTAATAAATATGACTGATCCATTATATCAGTTTCAAAATAAAGATTCTCAGAACTATGTCCTTGTGTTAGTACACCAGATCTTTAAATTAGCTCATACTAACCACACCATAGACAGATCACTGAGTCCAGCAATTCTAGTAAGCACTATGGGACATGTCAAAAGGAAAATACAAACATGAATAATTTCATCATTCTGTTTGTTATTACTGTTCTTGAACTGGAGGTGTCTCATGATGATAAAGACTGGAGGGTTGAGACAATTGCGAAAGCATGCTGAAACAGAAGGGTTTAACCTGCCTGTGTTTCATGAAGAGATTTGGTTATAAATGTTTTTGTAAATGGCAGTGTATGACTGGCTGTTGCTGTGTTGTAGACTGAAATTCTAGATCTCAGAGCAGATTCAGAGGGATCTAAAGACAGCACAGGCCAGGGCCATGAGATGAAGAGCTCCACTCCTGAAATGAGGGTGAGCATGCGACAACAGGCTAAAAAGGGGGTCAGGTTTGCTGATAATCCTATGGTCATCCCAAGCACATCACCATGTACTAGTTTCACATTGAAGCTTGCGGTATTAAAGTCTGCAAAGAGTATGAAAGTGAGACACAGAAAAGGTTCAGTTTGCAAGAGTACCACCAGTGGAGTTGATGCACTTCTGCTCAAAGATCTGAAACCCATGTCAAGAAAAGTTAAGGAGAATGTTGCAATACATATGCACCCTACAACAGAATCAAAGGTGAAGTGTTTTGTAAATGGGAGGCGGCAATTAACCCCTAGGTTCAAGGTCGCCACTCGTTGTTTTGAAATGGAAGGTAAGTGTGAATTTACTCCAACTTGGTGAAGATGTGGTGTCAATGTAACTGTCAGTGTACTCAAGAGAAGTAGTTTACTCATTATGCACAAAATTGTTGACAAATCAAAATGGATCTAGGTCTGTAGATCTTCAATTTCTCCAACCTCATTATCATTTTTCTGGGAAGTTTAAAGTCCTGTTAACTTTGGGTGAAATAGAAGAAAAGGGGACTATGACAAAAGAGCCAGGATCCATGATGACACAAGTGAATAGTGGATCCAGCAATGGAATTACTCTGTGGGCTATGGAGCTTGGTGAAGAGCAAAGAGGTTTGGTTACATGTGCACCTACTTCAACAAGAAGTATTCAGGTATCTGTCGATGTCAACAGCTTCATTAACCCTTTGCAGCTCTTATCCTTCCAATTCCTTTCAAGAGGTTGCAGATTAAGCTTTCAATGGTATCATGGGACTGAAGCTTCCTAGCATTTCATAAATAGAATGTCTTGTTTAGAGGCTATAGCTCAGGAAAGAAGGATCCATGAAAAATCATCAGTCAGGGCCACATTTCACATAAAAGTTAGGAAATCCCAGCCAGTGCAACGAGTTTCTCTTCAAGAAATTGTAATGATATTATGATTTTTAGGAAGTGTTACAGTAGTTGGTCTGGAGTGTGTATATCATTGTCACAGTAATTGTCTGTCTGCCACTACAGCCTTTCACTGACAAAGACGAGGATTGTGTCCCAAATATCAGAAACAAAACAAGTTGCTCAACTCCTGGTAAGTATTGAATTCAGTATCCTCTCATTATCTTTTAAGTTGTAAACACTTTCTCTTCAGGCCCGTTACAGATTTTCCATGGGTTATGGAGCTCCTCCACTCCAGTATCCAAACACTTCCTGACTTTTGAGTGTCTCCTTATATTTGTGCAGTACCAGGATCTTTCTCTCAATGGTTTGTTTGTCTAGAGAAAACATGATTAGCACAGTGTATGTTCTTGCAAAAGTTTGTTAATTTTTTTGCTATGTGCAAAACAGCAACCAAATGCAGCCTTGATGATCTAGCAGGGTATATAAATCTATGCATGTTCATGTGCCAATGTTTCCCTGCAGGATCAAAAGGCCTGAGGCGGTCTGCAAGGCTTCAAAAGAAAGTACAATCCAGACTACCCAGTTGAGGGAGGAAAGCATATTGATGTGTAGATGCAGTCTCTATGTTGTGCAAATTGAGCACACCTATAATGCTGTCCATTTTTGTCAATAGTAATTGCAATCGAAGCTATTTTAAACAGGCAGGAATGGTTCACCAACAGTGAAATGGCATTGCCCAGAGGTAAAGAAATGTCAAGGATCTGTTGTTATCCAATTGGCCATTCCTCAATGACCAATGAAGTAGTTTTCATCTCATCCTGGTGATGACTTTCTCTCATGTCAGCAGCTAGTGGTGATCTCATCCTAACAGAATGTAAGAACCTATTCTGTAACTAGAGTTTTGCATTTTTGTTTCATTGGGACCTAAACAATCCCTGATGTGTGCACACTTCTCAACCTTTCCTTCATTATCTGAAATGCAAATCTGGGGTCAAGTTTTGGTTTAGAACATTTAGAATTTTCCTGAGCTGTGTACCTTGTCCTTCCAGTGTCTCAAAATGCTCTATAATGTGCAACTTTTCATGGGAGATGTATTGGATGGTGAGTTTAGCTCTTTTTGGATATAACCAGATATCTGCAGGTGAAGAGCTGTACTTGCAATCCTGCAGGACATGTGAAGCTTGTTCTTTCAGATTATGGAGCCAAGAAGATAGAGGAATGCATGATGAAAAGGAGTCTTCAATCTGCAGGTGGTGTTTGCTTCAAGTAACCAGGTGAGCAGTTTGCATCCGACCGTAAGTAGGTGAATCTCTTAAAGAGCTTCATTCAGGCATGATTGGTAGTTCAAAAAATTATTGCCATTCACAGAACAAAACCAGAGTCAAGGCTAAACTGATCACAATATTTGGTGTGGGTTGGGGTTTACTTTGTGTTCAATGTCAGTGTGGTCGACACTAATTATCTGCATGCAATTCAAAATTAGTTCAAAATGGAGATTCATTGCCCTACACGGTTTAGTGGTGCGGGTATTGGCTCTGATTATCCATAAAATGATTTTGAGGGCAGATTCTGCACACTTTTCAGGCATCTTAGATTACAGAAGTCGGCCTTCTTGCAAAAAGTGTTGATTTTGAAAAAAGTGCTGCCTTTGAGGAAACCAAAGCACTATTTATAGCATAATCTGCCCTCAAAAATTCTTTATGCCAAGGAAAGAATAACCCTAGGGTGCATTCTGCACCTTGTTCCTCTTCAGATCTCTGCAGAATGTGTCCTAGAGGGAGTATCATGTCTAGTAGGTTAAAGGCAAGGGTGTCTTAATAGTATTTTGTTTTGACTCTTTAATTGTGCAGAAATTGACCCCCCTTGCTGGTTGTGTGGCGGGAGGATACTGCTATGTTCCCCAAGTAGTTCCCCTGGGTTTCTGGGGGCGTTCCCTGGCCTTTAATGGCAGGGGAACAGGCCATCTATGGTGGATTCTGCCAAGCTCACAGTCACTGAGCTTGCCCTCCTGGGCTCACTCGGTCATGGCTTACCTAGCAAAAATGCGCCAAAACTGGCCTGGTCTATAGCACAAAAGGCCACTCTATTTATGAATATTCAGAATCTGTGTAAACACACTAATTCTTTAGGCACATAATCTAATGTGGGCTTTTTTTTTCAATCAGTGGGGTCAGTTTTGGGCCAGTTTTGACCAAGTTCCACATAACTAGACCTCATATCCGACCTTTTGCTTGAACTGGGAATTAGATCGGGCCATCCTTGATGCTCTTGTTGGGACTAGATTCCTAACTGGGTTGTTCAACCAGCCTTCTACTGGAATATTGTTGAAGTCCTTACAGAGGTTTTGGTTTCCAGGTTGGTGATGTAGCATATAGATTGTTCTGCAAGGTCATTTAGGCCTCTTAGGCCAGTTAGTTAGACAGTGTTGGTAAAATGTAATTTTCAATCTTGGGCTCTGTGTACTGTAGATGATACAGCACCTTTTTCCAAACTAGACAGGGTTTGGAATTCCTTAGAAAAAGAAGGGAACCAAAGGATGAAGATTTGAAGAAAATTCTTTAGAACTGCACCAGAAACCCCATTATATTTGAAAATTGACCATGGCCAAAGGTTCTCTTAAACGTCCTTAAACTAAAAGCAAAAGGTTTTCTTCAAAAACCATGGACTGGACTAATGTACATGTACTCAACTGCGGCTGTAGGTTCTGTATTAGTAGTGTCGATTGAACCACGTATAAGATCAGTGTCATTAAGTATCCATATGCTGAAGAGAGTCAAGGTTGGTCTTCTGATGCATGACATACTTCAAACTTATTGCACTAAAGTTCCATTTGAAAATTTGTGACCAATCTGCAGTGATGTGCAGGTGAACATCTGCTGAATAAAGAATTCCAAATTCAATTACTTGTTGGCTCTCCCTGTGAGGAGAGACTATGTGACCATGTAGTTTTCATCTAGTCCCACATTTTGAGGAATGTTCATCAGGTGTTACTATAAAATGTGAGTTCAATTTTTTGGATCCTAGAACATTTTGAGCTGTTGCTGGTTTGAACTGCAGAGCATTGACCAACCACCTGCTTGCCATATCCAGACTAAAACAGAAACTGTCAAATAGAGTTAGCTGTAAAGTAAGAAAAGCACAGCACTAGAACCCTGAGTTTGGTTATACACAGGATGAGATTAAAAAAAACCTGCAAAAAGTATATTAGCATTCAACAAGGGATGAAACACAAAAAACCATCAATTTTGGTGGTAAATTGAGTTTCATCCTGTCTTTCTTTTTTCCTGAGCGCCTCCATTGCTGCTACATATATTTTTACTCATCCTAACTTTACAACTACTATAATTAGTCTTGAACCTTGTGCATGGTTGCAGCATTTCATGCTAAGTTGCAGCATTTTATACTGAGATTTAATAAAATGTCTACGGATACCACTGAAAGAGGGGATGGGGGTGAAAGGAGGCCCAAAGACACAGTGAAGACAGGGCTACCTTATGGATAACTCTATTATGTCTCTTTCTGTCATTGCCCTAATGTTCTGATCCTGTAGAACTTCACACTTGGGTGTTTCGTTGCCTCTTTTGTTGTAGGGATGACTTCCTTCAAATTTGTTTAGTAAATTTCCATACTGATAGGTGTTATTAGCAGATTGCTAAAGACTTAGGGTTATGTGTAGAAACTTTGGGTTAAATGCTGGCAGAAATTTGACAATTAGTCAGATAGAGAGTTGCAACCAACTGTGCAGAGAAAGCATGCTGCAGTCTGTTGGCACCGTGAGTCAAGCGGTGTGGCAGAGGGCCAAGCAGGGATTTCACCAACACACTACTGGGTTTGAACCCAGAATCTTTTTTGAGGTCGCAGGGTTTCAGACAAGGCTATACCACTGACTCATCACCCCTGGGCCAATCTGAATATTTCAAAATTTGGACTCTCAACTGTAAAGTATGTTAGGTTTCTTTATGATTTCTGAATTTGTTTTGGTACCCCAATGTTTTGAACTGTTATTTGTACTATAGACTTGTACTGTATAGTTGCAGGGTTTCAATTCTTCGAATATTTGATAATGTGGGGTCAGAGTTTTTTTTCTGAATTTTCCCTTCTGAGAATTAATTAACACTAAGGATGAATTGCAGGTACAGCATATCATCTTATTCGACCAACCCAAACCAGTCAAATTTCATTTAATTCAAACAACACAAACCAGCCAAATTCTTCCCACTCATCCATCAAAGTGTACACCTTAATCTAGTTGGCCGCTCACACCTAGCAATAAGTCCTTTAGATTGCTTCTCTCAAAAGGAAGAAGAAATGGTGATCTAGACTGGTCATTGGTATGTGAGCTTCTTTTCTAAGTGATGTAGAACAAGTGGCTCACATTGCATTGCATGATGCCGTGGCCCTTTATGGCAAGTTCAAACCAGCTACAGTTAAATAGGAATTGTTCCATGAAGGTTTTAAAAAACAAACTCACAGTTCCCACTAACACCTGTTGAACAATCCTCCAGAATGTGGGACCAAATGAAAACTGCATCATCCATAGTCTCACTCTAACAAGGAGAGCCAACAAGCCTTTGGGCTCTTTTTCCTCATGATGTAAAACCAGTGGCTCACATTGCATTGCATAATGGATCTGCCCTTGATGCCAAGTTCAAACCAGCAACAGTTAAATAAGAAATGTTCTATGAAGGTTTTAAAAAACAAACTTGCGGTTCACAATAATACCGCTTGAACAACCCTCCATGATGTGGGACCAAATGAAAACTGCATCGTCCGTTGTCTGTCCCTAACAAGCAGAGCCAACAGAGCTATCTATTGATCTTATAACTTTCTGGTTTGGGTATTGTTTTTCTATTCCTTTCAGTCAAAACTCGTACAAGTGGTGTAAACAAATTTTGATTCTGTCTCTGCCCAAAATCACACCAAGAAACTTCTTTATTTATTTACAAAAGAAATTACTGCCTGAAAACTTTTTTGGTCTTGAATTTTTTTAAAAAAGTTTTCTCAGCACATCCGGCAGTGCAGCAGGAACAACAAATGTGCTCCCCTAGATTTGACCTTTTCAGTTTATATACATGGGAGTTGAACTTTGGGCCCGTCCAAGGACATGCCCATGGCATCCTGCATCATCCTTTATGTTTTACATCCATACCTGGGACTTTAAATCAGGAGTGTTCGCTCCATGGCCTTGGAACAAGGTGGGGCAGTTGTTGGGGGGAGTTTATGAAAATTTGCGTATTATTTTCCTTGATGTCTTTAATTCCCAAAGAAGTTCATGACCTGACCAACTTCAGGGGCCCAGATGAAAAGGCCAGGCTTGTTTCTTCACAGGTTGGTTGTGTATGCAACTTGGGGTCCAAAGAGGTGATATTATTGGGATGCCCCATGTTCCAAAAAAACTTGCTGATGGGCCAATCATTTTGGCTCCTGAAGAAAGAAAAGAAAACATTGTCCTGACCTGTGCTCATGAGTTGTAACTCCAAATGTTGTGCCTTTTGGAAGCTGAAATGGTTATTTAGCCTTTGAAATTTCCACATGTTAGATTCCAGGAGACTAACAAATAAGGAAAGGTGATAATATTCATAGGGGTTGTGAGTTTGATCCCATATCGTTGGGTCTCTCTCTAGTACATCTGGGCCTTGATCCGTTGGAACAATTTGTGTGTCACCATATAGGGCCTGATATAGCTTTAAACACTAACTTTGCCATCTTCTTTACACGTTTCTAGAATACAAAATGGGTTGCCAATTGCAAGGTCTCAAGTAACAACGAATTGAATTCAGCTAAGGAAAATAATTGGTCCAATTTGTTCCTTCTAACACATAGCCCACACTAGTATTTAATTAGGACATTAGGGTCAGATGCATTGATAGGAGATAAAATAACATGACGTTGGGCAAATCCCCCCCCTATTTTCTTTGGTATGCAAAATCAACCCTTTTGCATTAATCAAGGGTTGATTGGGCTGGTTTGAAGAGTTCAAAAACAAAGGGAAAAAGTATTAGTCATAAAGTCTGGAATCTAGAAATAAAAATTTCCTTTTTGTGCTTGGAAGTTTTTGCTAAGGTGTTGGATTGCAAGATTGAAACACCCCTCCAAAATTCATAATCCAAATAGGTGATACAGACACATAATCATCACATACACATGGCAACTCAGTTAACCCTTTTCATCTTTGCTTCGAGAAATTTTTCTCAGGTTGCAAAACTTTTCTAACATTTGTTTTCCAAGACTTTGTCTAGCATCCTGAGGCATTGGAGTTTCCTAATATGTAAGTGCCCCATGACTTACTCAAACAAAGAATCTCTCAAAGAAAGGAACAGATCTATGTGGAAAAGACTGCATGTATACCTACATATAATGGCTCAAGAATTTGTTGCCCCAAAGATATACAACAGACTTTTGAAAGAGGTAGCACCTATGGTTTAGGAAGGGGGTTCTCAGTTAAAAGCCCAACAAGTCTAGATCTACCTCCTAGCCATAGAAAAGAATCAGCATCCAAATAATTACCAGCGCATGCGTGTGGACAAGGGTTGATGGCCTCCTACACTTAGCTTGAATTTGTGTGCCACGAAGCGGCATGAGAAGAAATAGGTTGCTTTTGTTGTTGGGTCATGCCTTTATGCAAGGACTGTGCATTAACTTGGGTTGGCAACACCCTAACACAAAATGTTTCTTCTATTTTATGGTTAGAAACAGGTGGTTTGAAAAATATCTATAAAAAATACTTAGTAACTTAGAACTAGTTTCTTAGGTTGCTTTTGTTGTTGGGTCATGCCTTTATGCAAGGACTGTGCATTAACTTGGGTTGGCAACACCCTAACACAAAAAGTTTCTTCTATTTTATGGTTAGAAACAGGTGGTTTGAAAAAAATCTATAAAAAATACTTAGTAACTTAGAACTAGTTTCAAGGTCTTGAACTTTAAGCTCTAGAAGTATGTAAAACAGAGGGAAATGATTTGATACTTCATTTATTTCAAAGATTTATTTTACATGATTTTTTAGGCATTTCATTTCAGTTTTTTGAGTCCAATCTTAGTTTAGTTGCAATTTTGTGTTTTATAAAGTAATGTGGATTGTTACATATTACAAACAATGTAATATAATATGTAGTTATAAGTATAACTTAAATAAAAATACTGTAAATATCATGGCATGGCCCTCCTGTATTTTTTTACACCTTTATTTAGACTTGACTCATTATTTGTGATGGGTCCCCTCAAATTATCTTGTATGGTTGTTCCTCTGATGCTACTCGACAACATAGTGGCCATCCTAATGTACATTGTAGGACTCCACCACCAATATATTTCCTTCCTTTGGTGGCATTATGCACATGCATGCAACCTAAGCTCATGAACCCTCCCATAGCATTTGATGCTTACTATATCTTACATGCACAAATACACACATTTAGTAGACCCAAATTATTCATATTTTGATGAAGGGATTGAGGAGTACTCATTGGATTTTGAGATCTCAAAGAAAGCAACCATCACTATTATACATGGCCCCACCTCATATCCATAGCCATTGGCCCATCACTACAAACAACTTTATTAAAGTATATAAGTATAATTCTAATGAAGATGATTCATTGGAGTTGGTTTAGGTAGCACAACTTTAGGTTTGTAAGTTGTTGTAGATGGAAACTTTCAAATTGGAATTTTTTAAGCCCATTCCCAAGTGAAGAAACATGGAAAGGTGCCTCTTTGAATTTGTGTCTTTTTAGAGTTTTTTCAACACCATATTCACAAAAAGATTTTGAATAACTTTTCCATTAATTTGCATCCCATGTGTGTTTCAATTGAATTCAATTAAATTGGAATTGAATTTAGTTGAATTGAAATTCAATTGAAATTCCATTTGATGTGTTTGAATTCAGTTTAAGAATTTGAATTCAATTCTATTAAACCTAAATTCAATTCAAGTTGCATTGTAATCTTGTTCATGCCTCAATTTCACATAGGAATGAATTATTGTTTTTCACTTCAAGGACATTTAACAATTTTCTTATTCCACAAGGATATTTGTCTTTTCCTTAGTTTTTTATGCTTTTAGTCTTGGTGCAAATAAACAAGGTTTATTAAATGTTACAAATTGCATTTTGTCATTATTACCCTTTGATTGAAATTCATTTATATCAAGGTTATTTCAACATGTCATGTGTTTGACATATGATCATGTGTTATCTAATTAGGCTTCATGTGGATATGTTAACATTGTACAAAAAATTGTTAATAAAGGAACAAATGTCAATACAAAATATGAGAATGAAAAATTGTCTTTTGCATTTAGCATGTGAAAACTACCATGATGAAGTCATTTCAATATTATGCATGGTATTCAATCTTTTCTTTACTTCTTTTTTTGTTTAATAGATCATAAATTGTATAAATTTGTGAATTTTTTTGCAATTACATGAATATTATGTGGGATTATATGCACAAAGGGCAAGAAAGAGCAAATGTGAAAGTGTGTTATGAATTTGGTAATGATTCAATGAGAATGTGTTTTGAACACAAAACAAGAATGAAGGTTGAACATAGAATTAAAAAATTATAATTACGTATAATTGTGTTTTTATTACATACATTGTGATATTTGGTGGAACATTTTTTGTTGTGAGTTTTTTTTTACGTTTGGGCATGCACATATATATGTTTTTTAAAAATTGAGGTTTGCATTCACTTAAGGTGTTACATAACAATTGATGTTCACTTCATTATGTGTGCATTATGTGAAAAGGAATGATTGAAAGAATTTTAGTGAATCAAAACATGAAATATGTGTTTTGATTTCTTGATTAAGTTTTTACACATCACATGGGTAAAAGCATGATTATGTGGTTCACTTTTGATATTATGAAAACTCCACATCTTACATTAGCTACAATTCTTAATAACTATCAGAATATAAAATTTATAATTATCCCTTATGCTTTTGGTCACAAATATTGATAAGTCACCCTATATATATCCTTAAAGATGTGATTGGTGAAAACATTCATACGAAAGCTTGGAAATTTCAATGTGAAATGGAAAAGATGAAGAAAATCACAACATTTAAGTTTTTTAAAAATTAGAAATATTTAATTGAGGAAATTGAATACTTATTTATAAATTTTTACATTTTAAGTTCATTTGTAATATAGGAAAATTACAATTGTGACAATCCAAATTGTTTGCCTAGTTATATTTTCACCCACATCATTAATATATAACACAAGCTAGATGATATTAACCCATTTATACCATTAGAAGCATATTTTAAATGACATGGATATTCATCTTTCAAAAAAAAAGAAAAAACCTAAACATTGAAAGCCTATTTATTTATCAAATTATTTAAACAAGATGAAAAAATAATAATACAATTTGAAAATGCAAAAATCCAAAAGAAAATTGATTAAATAAGGGCTAAAGAGGTATTTTTTAAAAAAAAATCTTTGAAAGTTTCTAGTTTAATAAAATCACTAAAAGAAATCCTATTATTTACAACCACTTAGGTGCAAACGAAATCAAATGAGCTAACAAGGTTATTTAAAAAAGGATTACATGTCTCTTTTTGCCCAAAAATAATTTTTTGATACAAATGAACTTTTGAACAATTTTTTTTGCAAATTTTTGTAATAAATTTTTATAGTTATCCAAGTACACATGTTTGTTTCTTTATAATTTTTGAATAAATTTGATTTTTTGAAAGTTTGTTGATTCTTTGTAAATTTATTGTTTTGTCTTTAAAAATCATAACAATTTCAAATCATAACCAAAAATTTATTTAAATTTTTTTAATGTTTTCTTGTATAATGAATTACAAATTTTCTTAACACATCATGTACATTATACCCCATTTATATGTGGTAAAAGGCTTTTGAAGTTTTAAAATTTTAGATCAATTATGGAATTTGTTTTTGAGTTTTTAAAGTTTTGGAATTCCACATATTTTGGGGTATGAGTGCTTTTTGAATGTGCCTAAAGGTCTTTATTTTCTTAAATTTTTCCCCATCAAATTTTTATTATTATATGAAACCTTTTGACAATCCTTTGCAAATTTCTTTGGATGCAATAGGCGTTCATTTTCAAAGGTCTTAAATCAAAACTTAAACTTATCCATTCTTGAGGTTTGAATGCTTTGAACATGCAAAAACATTTTTGATTTGTGTCAAAATTCACTACTAGAAATTTTGTCTTTTGCAACTTGTTTTATGCAACTAAAAAGTTTCACATGTAACTATTTTGGAGTTGCATGCAACATGTGCAGTGGCATGCAACATTTTTTAATTGCATAAGACAAGTTGCAAAAGACAAAATTTCTAGTAGTGATTTGAGCATGTAAACTTTGCAATTAATGGAAAATATTCCAAATTTTTTTTATGACAATCCAAATTATTATGCTTCCCTTGTGATTTTTCAAACATAAAAAAATGTAGTTTTAAGGAGTGTCCATTCATTTGGATGTTTCCTTTGACTGTGTTTTTACCCAAGTAGGTATTACATATTAGGTACCTAATAGTACACCTAGTAGGTAGGTACCTAATTTTATCATTAGATATTTAATTTATTAACTAGTAACTAATTAACTATTTGTACCTAATTAATTACTAGGTACTTAATTAACTAACTAGTAATTAAATACCTATTCATATTTAATTGTTTACCAACTACTAGATACTTAGTATTAGTGGTAAGTATTAACGTTTATTTCTATGAAAATTCACTCAAAGCAAGTATCATAATAATGTTTAAACTATTGGATTTTAGATCTATTAACAATTCTTTTACTAGTTTTCTTAGTCCAAGTCCTTTATTTGCAAGTACTAACCAAACTTTGTTATGCAAATCCTTAATTCCTTTTAATTTTCTTCTATTTAACCTTTACATGCTCTGCCACACACAAATTAATGTTTTAAAAAACATCCAACTTGCAAAGAAAAATGACACACAACAAACATGGAGGAGAGGAAATGCTCCCCCATTTCCTTCCAAAACCTTATTTCAATAACAAGAATTCAAGAATCTACTTCATGTCCAATTCTAAACTAGTTTAAAAATTGTCCACCTCTCCAATCTTATTCTACCTACCTATCTAATGTTATTTTGCCTACTTGCCCAGTTTTGTTTTTGCCCACTTGTCCAATTCTTACTTTGCTTATTTGTCTAGTTCTTATTTTGTCTACTTGTGTAGTTCTTATTCTACCTAGATGTCTTGTAAAATTACCCCCCTTATACTTTGGATTTGGTCCTTGAAATCCTTACTACATGAAAGAAAAGTAATTATTAGAAGTCTAAACATCTACTTTTGTTTAGGAAGTTATGCAACATCCTATGAAACTTCGATTTTGACCTCTTGTCCTTCATCTATTGCCATTTTAGGTATTGTTTGGGAATTAGGAATGTGTATTTCTTACTTTGATGCAACAAGGATCAGTGGTAGTTGAAATGGAAACAATATAAGTTTTGTGGCTTATTTCTATTTGATATTCTGTATAGACAATTCTAGTTCTTACAAGGTCTGTAATGAATAGTGAACTTTGTTGATTGAGATGACATCTGAACTAACCCTCCAAATCTTCTTATTGTTGAACCGGTTCTATTTTAGGAAAAACACCATCACCTTTGAGGTCGGTATAGTAATAGGTACTAGTGTATGTTGTAACTACTTGTTTAGTTCAAGGGTAATTACAAGCTAAAATGGACCAAAAATAACATTTAAGGATTCCATAAAAGTACATTTTCTTAGTGCATTTTGATTGTGACAAATGTGACACTGTTGTCCATGCTTAAACCACATCTAAATATTTAAAAATTGACCTAGGGCACTATTTTGCTTATGTATATATAATCATTGTTCATATTTTTAAAAAAATAACAAGTTTCATTTTAATATCAAAATGAACTTTACAAAATTGGTGCATTTTGTGGCTTTCAAAAGTCCATTAATGTACATTTTATCTCATAAAATGGCATGGAAACTTCCATTTATGGTTCATCAACATGTCATTAAATTTTGAAAAAAATATTAATGTTGATCATTGAGAAAAAAATTATTTAATAAATCCATATGCATAATTTTGCAAGATAGTTTCACTTCTAGTTTTATAGACAAAAAGGTCCCCCCAAAGACTTTATTTCATCATTTATATATATATCCTTGAATACCTATAGTTATTCAATGTATTGAAATTGAATATATTTTTTAATATGTATGCACAAATTTATCATCTAAGCATTTGAACTTGAAGGGGTGTAAAAAAAACTGACCTTGTTAATGATTTTATGGACACTTAAGTTGCAATTACCTAGAGGTGAATTTGATTTAATACCATGAAGATTTGCCTAAAAAGTAAGGACTACCTGATAGTGACTGTGGGTTCAATATTAATGGAATGTATTAAAAGTTAGGAAAGGTAGTTTTGTATGTTTTAAACTAATGTTGGTAGAGCTATTCATTATTCATACTTATCATAACACTTGTTATAGATCCTCCTTAAAAATATCTTGTACCTCCTCCCACCATTTTGTTAATTCACCTGCTTGAATACCCAATGTTTCACATCGTAAGTTAAATAATGCATTTTTTACTTTTAAGTTTTCATATTTTATAACCTATAGTGTGCAAACTATGGTTCGTGAATCTTCAACTTGGTAATAATACCTATCAATGTGGTGATCTCCATTTGTAGGTCCTATACCTTTTGTTGGGACTCATATTCATATCACTCCTTTGCCACTTAAGAGCCATACACTTGTTGACTTCTTTGGCTTCTATGATTTGTAAGTCTTTTACACGTGCATGTATGCTACATATGTTTTAGTCCACAACCTTGCTACTATGTTGCCAACCCTCTTATTGAACAACCAAGTCATCCTTCTATTGTTTCACCTACTAATACTCCTTGTTCATGTTCTCATACACCTATTACAAGTCAAGTTTATCTTTCTTGACCCATTCAACTTCTTGCACATGTTTTTCATTGTTGGTCTACTTCTATTTGAGTAATAACAAGTCTTGATGCATACTAATAACTAGTTTATCCTTGTCTTGTACCTCATGTGACAATTTTTGGATTTGTGCTTTCGCTTGTTCTAAAGAATTTTGAACCTATAGTTTTTTGTCTACCACCTATTGGTTGACCAGTTGTAACCCTGACATTTTAAACAATATAATAAACATATGTTGGCTGTATTCAACCACTTGTTGGAACATACCTACTATTTGTTTATTTGGATTAACACTTCATTCCATTGGCACATCATAAGTGGTATATGGAAATCGAGTGGAACATCTTGTGAATTAATGTTAAAAGACATATCGAATGGGCAATAAGTAAACATGTCTATTGTGGAAGTACTTGTAGTAGAGCTTGGTCTGTCTTTAGTACTTGGGTGCACCATTTGTGATTAAGCTTGGTGTACTTATTGAATTGGTTTGGGTAAGGTGTGGTCTACCGCCCAATTGGTTTAAGTTGTTCTTGTGCCTTTTGTTGATGTATAGGTTCTTACTATTGGAAATAATCAAAGTCCTCATCCATTGTAGGTGTAGGAAATTGATGCTACTTGAATTCTTATGCACTTTGATTTTGACCCATAGGTGAAATTGGAGTTTGACTTCAACTATCATGTGTCTTTTGTAATCAAATGATGGTTGTGGTTCTTTTTGTACCCACTTTTTTTTTTGTTGCTAAAGAGGGGGACCTTCATTTCCAAATTTAATCGATTGCATAACAAATTGGGGCTAAATATGCATATGATTTTGCTTCACCAGGGTTGCCTACCTAGGCGATTGACTATTTGTTCAAAGTGGTCAATGGGTATTATGACGCGCTCCCAAGTTCCTAGCTAGACCCAAAATGGGCTTAAGTTACTCAAACAGCAGAATTGTGAAGAACTCGGGGCACACTCCTAGCTCTTAGCACTAGAAGGGGTAGAGGGGCGTGCTGAAGCTCCAGGATGGGATTAGGAAGAGTGACAAGCTTTACTTACTTACTCGAACTTGCATCAAACCAACCACCAAGTTGGTTAGTTCACATTTTGGAACAACTTTAGTGTTAGGACAAGCCATGGGCAACTCTGGACTCACAAGACTCACCACGGCTTAGACTCGGGGGAAGCCACCATCTTCCCCCATATAGTATTCTCTATGCCTCTCCGCAACACCCACATCCAATTGGCTTTTTGTCTCGGGACTCCCGAAATTGTGTCGGTTTGGACTCCCGGGACTTTGCAAGGTCATAACTCTTTGCCCAGACCTCCGATTGGGATGAGGTTTGAAGCAAACTTGTAGCTCTCCTTGAGATCTTTTCAACATCATGTCGCACTCCACCTGCATGCATCGGGGTCGGGTCAATTCCCGACTTTTAGTGGTCGGGAGTCAAACTGCCAATTTGATTCCCGGCTCTTTTTTTTTGCCATAACGTGTGCTGCAGATGTCCAAATGGCCCCTGCGAACCCATTTTCGACATCTACACTTTGATATCTTTCCAATGATATAATGAACACCCCAATGCAAGGTGTTTTGACCCCTGCAATTGAACTCTGAAGTTTCGGGAGTCCCGAAGGACTCCCAAGTCCCCATTTCGGGAATGTGAGTTTCATCCTCACACTCCTTCAAAGTAGGGTTGCGACATATTATGCAAGTGTTGTCGAATTGTTATATGCCCACCTACACCAAGTTGGATGATGATGGGGGTACCTATACTGTTGTCTCTTCTTTGGAAACTAATCTTGCATGTGAATACTTCAATCAAGGGAGCAGAGTTGCAAATATCCTTATTCTCCACCACCTTACTAGTTCACTTCAGCAATGTTATCTAAGCTACGGTCCAACATTGCAACCCTTTTTCATGTGGTTCAACTTGATGTCAACCTAGTTAACTAGATCTTTTGAATTTGTAGTTATGAATGTAATAACATTTTGGTTGTGGAAATAACTCGCTCATGTTGGTAAAAAATCTACAATAATGTCACAAATCAAATGTTGTATGGATGCATCATCTTGTAAACACTCCATTACATTGCTTTTCAACATGCATTCAAGGTCCCATTGTAATATTTGCAAATGTCTATTTGGCATATTCCTTTATGCAAATTGCTAATTTTCAGTCACTTGTCTTAAAAATCTTGACACTAGTAGAAATCATGTCATTTCCAATTATTGTATGTAACTATTAGACCCCCTAGTTGCATAAGATAAGTTGCACATAATATGCAATTGCATGCAACAATATGTATGGGATAATATATATAATATGGATTCATACTTCATCCATTTGTATATTTTACAAGGGTTGCACATGCAACTAAGGTGCAACTACCATGATCACCATTTGAACCTTTAATAACCAATCATATGGTGACATGTGGAATTTGATCCATATTTCAATATTGAATATTATTTATAAATTAAAAATATTTAAACACCCAATAAACCATGAATTAGATTTTAACATGTCTATATGTTGAAATTAATTACACTATGACATATGGCAATTTTTAAAGCCCAATGATTATTTATTTATTACATAGGTAGGAAGGTGAGCCTAGGTAGGTAGGCCTAAATAGGTTTAGAATAATCCTAATTTATGTAAATGGGTCAAATTTCTTGCATCAGCTCATCCCATAAGGCCTTTGGTATTTGGTTTGTGAACAAGATTAATGTATTTAGTAAGGGTACCCTATAGTGTACAGAATTGGAATGTAAAAAGAAACGTATGGGATAAAAAATTCAATTGTAAACACAACCAACTTAGTTGCATGGTACATGCAACTATTATATTGCACTTATGCAATATTAACCTAATTTACCAACTACCTACATTATTTATTTTATAAGTAATGATAATATTATTAACAACTAATGATACGAATAAAATAATACTTGATAAAATTCATTATTCATATCTATTATTATTATTTATTAACAATTGTGTTTAAAATAAAATATTATTTTGATAGCTATAATTACTTATAATGATTAACAATGAATACTATTACAATATTATCAATTTTAAGCTAGAAGCTAACTTAGGTTATAATATTTTTAGGCTAGGTAATGGTCTACTAGCCATAAGTATACTGACATAATTATTAATAATAATACAATTAATGATATTAACTATGGCTAAACTAATTTTGGCTAAACCATGTTTAAAATAACTTTGGTTCAATTAACCATGGATAAATTAATTAGAAGGTTAAATTAATGATGGTTAGATTAATTTTTGCTAAACTAATTTGGCTCAAATAACCATGGTTAAACTAATCATGATTAAAGTATGCATGGTTAAACTAATCATGATTCAATTATGCATGGTTAAACTAATTAGAAGGCTAAATTAGTTAGTTTAACTATGTGTATTTTAGTAATTTGTTAATTTAGTCACAATTAATTTAGTCTTTTAGCTAGTTTAGCCGTGGTTTCTTTAAATTCCTCATTAATTAAACCATGGTCAGTTTAGCCAAGGTTTAGCTTAGGTTTAACTTTGATTAATGTGAATTTAATTAGTTTCTAGGTTTAGAAAATGTTTTGCCTTAGGTGACATTAGTTAGCATGGGTTTAACTTTAGTACTAAAGGTATTATAAATATATTATACATAGCTTAAGTAAATATATTAAGTGTATTAATGTAGGTATGTATTAGGTTATGTCATGATTTTTATGACACGTGTGCATTTTGTACACTATTAATTGCATGTTAATTGCACACACAACCATATGGCCAAAAATTATTCAATACTTATTTTGTAATTGTAAGCATAACCAATTTAGTTGCAAATGACACCTAGTTGCACATAGTTGCATAATGACTGGTTGCAAATGACATGAATTCTAATAGTGTGAATTTTTTTTGTGATAGCAGGTTTGTTAATACATACCATTTTATTCTACACCCTTGCAAAAATCTAATCATTAGTGGTGATATTCCAAATATTCATAAATTACACAAGAAGGGCATGGTGTAGAATCTTCCACTTGACAAAAAAAACCCTACTAAACTAGCAATAATTGTTCAAGCACATTCTCATCCTTTCATGCTTACCCATGCCTATATGTGTTCAAGCTTCGTCATATACTTTTGTGGTGCTAGTGTAAACTAACTACACATGTCCACTTCCTTTGGAAATATGGGTTTGGACATCATTTTTTTCTTCTTTTTAATAATATGTGAATTTGAAGGTGTAGGTTACCTTGTTGTATTTAATTGAGTAACATGTTGCATAAAACAAGTACTGTGAGGTTTTGGCATCGTGCAACAACTAGTGCTGGAATTCTATAGGCACTGTTGTAATTTTTTCCTCCACCTACTCCTTAGCCACATGCATTTTTATTGAGTTTGTAAGCATTGTTTTAGTCTATTGCCTTTGTTATTGTTGTCTATGAAGTTTCCTCAACATGTGTTCAAGCTCTTGTTGATTTGTTGTTGTGAACTTGCATTGTTTTATGGTTTTCTTCAAATCACCTTCGTAAATAAAAAATGGAGATGATGGATGTCTTCCTAGAGATAGTTACTTCAAAGGTGTAACATTGAATGACAATCCATTCCTTTCACTCGTTTCTTTCCATCTTCTTTCATCTATATTGCATTTCCTCTTGGCTTCTATTCCTTTGCTATGTATGCCAACCTCTCCAAACAACTTTTTGAATTCATTTTGTAGTCTATTTGTAATGAGTGTGCTAAGAAAAGATGCAGTTTGTTGTCTATAAACAAAAACCAATGCACTCATCACTTAAGGAAATCCATTTTGAATGATTTTAATTTCTTTTACTAGTCTTATTTTTTGGCAACATAATAATGGCTCCCACGTGGGCCACCAATGTACAAGTGTTCAAAAGTTTGTCAATGTGGCTTACTAACAATTTTCTGATGTACATGGATGCATCCAAAATGTCATCCTCAACATCACCATTGATAGGCACTTGTGTACGAACTTGTTCTTTGGGCTTGTTTCTCAAATAAACAAGTTGACATCTAAATTGATTCCCATTATTAATATCCGTACAACTTGTCAAGGTACTAGTACTAGTACCCATATTATCAATTTGGAGTACCAATGACTTGGACCTTTTACGACTCAATGGCATCACCCACATTTCGACTACCTATTGTCAATGATACAAATCATGATGTTCATATATGTATGGGTGGGTCGAAGCATGGTAAAGTGAACCAAAAAGTACATCTGCCCAAATTCAAATTCTAAATATGTAGTTTTTCAACATAAACATAAGAAAGTAGGTTCTTTTTTTTATAAAAAAATCTCATTATGGAAGCCTCCATGCTTCCATTGAGTTTGGATGGATACAAAATTCGAAAAACTTTAGTATAATAAAATACATAACAAGTAGGAATGAAACTAATAAGTTAATATTGTGTTAAAAATCTTATTTCTACATTAAATGTTTAATATATTTTGATTCTACTCTGAAAAATTTCAAAATCCACTGGTGTATTTAACATGTTATTGACTTATAAATAAAATAGATCCAATATTTAATTTACTTGTGTTTGAATTTTAATCTACTTTGCAGGTTATGACATCTATTTGAATTTTAATGAATATATACAGACCTACTTTAAACAAGTGGGTGTGATCACAATCAAATGAGACAATAGTGATGAAGGACTCAAGGATTATAATTTTTTTTGTGATCATCTTCTCATAGAAAGGACTTTTGGGATGAAATCTTCGCAATATCTTACTAAAAATACATATAATTTTTTCAATACATCACATTCTTGGTACTAACTTTTCATGAATAATTAAGAATTTTTAAAAAGTGTACAAATTCTACCAAATTCTGTGTTTTGTTTTGAAAAATTATTTTAATTTCAAATTGTATGAAAATATGTTAATTATTTAATGCTTTATTTTATTGTTTCATGATCTACAACTTTGTTTGGATGTCATGTACATTACACCCCATTTACATGTGGTAAAGGATTCTTGAAATTTTAAAATTATGTTCAATAAATTTTTTATTTTTAAAATTTTAAAATTTCACAAATTTTAAATTGTGAGTTCTTTTTGAATGTGGATAATCACTTAACATCATTTCAATTTTTCTCTCATCAAAATTCTTTTATAAGGAGAGTCTTTAGCTTAGTAATTTACAAAATTAACTACTTTTGATGCAACTATTGTTCAAGTTCAAAGGTCTTTTATTAAAACCAAATCCCAATTTTTTTAATGAATTTTTGTTTTGAATTATTCAACATTCAAATTAATCATTTAGCACTACATTCCATGATTAAAATGGCATTAAAGTGGCACCACAAAAACATATCTAACAAAATTATAGTTTTTATAAAGTTTTGGCAATTCCCTAATGTGTTTTTTGGCTCATTTGATTGTGATTACACCCATGTGGTTTTAAAATATAGTTGTAGCAAAGTCAAAGAGTTTCATATAATTAAAAATTAAAGTAAATAATATTTTAAAATTCAGTATACCAAGGCCTATTTGATGGCCACTTTCCATTTATGCTACAAGGTAATTTTCTAGTTTATTTTACCATGCTTTCGTTTGGGTGTTTAAAGTTGCAGTATGGGCGAACGATGAAACCAAATATGAAGATGTGGTTAATTTGTTCATATCCACTTTATGTGATACCATCTCAAAATGGAGTTAAAATTTTCTTGTAAAACATTCTAGCTACCCTTTTACAAAGTTGGAACATGCCTTACACAAAAGGTTCCGATCCAACCAATGGTTGTTCCATAATCTATACCAGTGGATTTGTTGGGTATGCTTCAATATTAAGAGCATGCACCTTTGGCACTTCTACCACCATCTCCACATCATCTAGTTCATCTTCATTCACAAAGTACCATTGAACATGTGGTTCATGTTGAAAATATTCTAGATTAGTAGCCAATTGAGAAAGAACCCTTATCCTTTTTTTTTTTTCATGTTTTGGTAAGGTTTCCAAATCAACAAATACCCTTCCTATTGATTAGGGCAAAAAAATGGTAAAATATGCCAAAGGTGGATACTTTTCAATGAAAAAAAACATAGTCAAAGTAATTTTTGAAAGCCTATATGGCCTATGGTGGGAATTGAAAAATGGGGGAGCCTTAGGCCATCATTTTGTTGGAAGTGGGGTGGGGGTAGGGTGTCGAAAAAGGGCAATGATAATGCATTCAATGAGACAAAAAGAACAAGAAGATTAAGGAATGGAGGTGTTGCAATTGTTGGTGGGTAGCATTGATGAAAGGTGATGCTCAAGAGTGTGAAACTTAGTTATCCATTACCTGTATCTAGGTAAAGATTTCTTTTTCCTTCTTTTTGTTTTTCAATTGTTCGTTGTTTTTTTCTACTTTTCAATTGTAATATCAATATTTTTTGGTGCCAAAATTTCATGTAGAAGCTTAAAGGTAGTGAAAACATCAAGGTAGCACCTATGAAGCTTGAGGCATCAAGTTTGTGTAGCACTAGGTTTTGAGCATTCTTTGTGAGATCTTGGTGTCATTGCCTTGGAAAGGCTTGTGTTCTTTTTTTGTGTCAATTTTTCAAGTGAAGTAGCACAAGATCGGTGCATTACAAGCTCAAGGTGTGAAACTTGCAAGTTTATTTGCAATTATTGAACAACATTTTGGGTATATAGAGATTGTTTTAGTTTGAGTGGTAATTAATTTTATCTTTTCTGACATTTTTGCAGAACTGGGGTGTTATTTCACCATTGAAGTATGCACATAACTTTGTTGTCAAAATTTACCTTGTACTAGTGTTTTTTTGGATCTCTCTAGGGAAAATTGAATGTCATTCCAAGAACTATGAACTATCATTTTAAAGCATCTAGTTGAAAAGTCGAGAAAGTTGAATTTTTTACAACTTGGAAGGATTTGGGTGGGTTGGTTTAGGGTGGAGCAATAGCAATAGTAAAAGCATTTTGCCCCATAATGTGATTCTACAGGGCATGGCAACATATGAACATTTTTAATTACTTGCAAACCTATAACTTTGCAAGATTGAAATATTTGAGGTTTGTTTGTCGGGTCCCATGTGTATCAACATCTAGGGCAATAGATCTTGCATGCTTGTGAAGTAAAAATTCTTACATTGGAATGTGAGCTCAAAAATTCTAATTCAACAAATTAATGTATTTGGTCTTTCCTTTCTAGGGTTTTCTTTGAAAAATAGTCACATTTTAGCACCATTTGTGTGATTCCGACAACATTAGTGTCAACAATCAATTTTGAGCCCTTGATCTAAAGTATGGTTGTTTTTTACATACTTCACTCTTGATTTTGAAGTGATTTAGGATTTTATCCTTTGTACATGGTTTTTGTTCCAAGCACATCCAATCTTACTACAAAACCCTTGGCACCTTTGGACCCAAATGTTATCACAAAACCTGTGAGTAGGAAACAAAGAAAAAAATTACATAGGGTCAACTAGACATTGGGATGAGCAACATGGACTATGGATGATTTTTACAAAAATATAAACTTGAGTAATGTGGGCCTTGATCCATGCAAGGGTGAATAGATGATTAACATTGTTATAGATGTAGATTTAAAGGAGGTTTTTGGGGAGAGGGATTGAATTAACAGGAAATTATAGCTAAATGGACACTTAACCATTACAAATTGTGATCCACTATTGAACTATATGAGGTTGTTTATGCTTATCCCCCTAACAACAAACATGTTTTAAATTTTTTTGTGAAAGGTTAATTGGCCCAATGCAGGGGTCACCTAATGAATTAGACAAAATATGCATTTAATATCATGCAATTTCAAATGAAAAAGGCTTTTAAGCCTATTCATATTGTTGGTAGCAACACTAGTAGAAATCAGCCAAAATGTAACCAGTCAATTTACGACTACATGCGACTTATAGTCGTTTGCGACTAGATTTGAGAATATTTGCAACTACAAAACCAACTTTCAACTATTTTGGTCATTTTCACAACTATGATGCAACTATTAGAAATTTCATCCTATTGGTTACATCAATTTTACATTTATTTTCATCCATTGAGAGGTTGATATGTCCCATTAG